>Ga0255766_10000584_pt1 | contig 33311 bp, 22 predicted proteins | sample 071ome_23_FD_179966 | JGI IMG/M metagenome (GOLD analysis project Ga0255766, IMG submission 179966) | Coastal salt marsh microbial communities from the Groves Creek Marsh, Skidaway Island, Georgia - 071403BT metaG (version 2) | ecosystem: Environmental > Aquatic > Marine > Intertidal zone >...
CGACCAACTCGACTGGTTTCATTTCGACCAGGAGCAATGCCAGGCTGCGGGCTTCAGTGACATTATCGCCCCGGGTTCGATGACCTTTGCCTTGGTGCACGCCATTTTTTTTCAAAACATTGAACTGAAGAATCTCACAGCGCTTTTCGTGGGCAGCGATCGCTTTCGCGTAATCCGTCCCATCGCGGCAAACGATTCGGTCACGCTGGGAATGACGATTGCTGCCGTCGAAGATAGAGACGAGGGCTTCCGCGTGACCTATCAATTTGACTGGCGCGGTGCAGCCGAGGGAGATCCCGTATCCAATGGGACTTTTCTTGTTCGTTATTGGCCCAATTAGTCAGCACGGGCGAAAACTTTGGGCGACTTTCAAGCCAGGTTCGTTGATTCACCCAGCAAGCAAATCGCGTAATGCCCACAGTTGATCGCCACTTCAATATTGCCGAGCTGAGAAAAGCGGCTCAGAAAAAACTTCCCGCACCTAATGGCGGTGCCTCCATAACTATCTGGTGAGCGTACTCATGACCTCTGTGCCTGCTGTGAAAGAGTTCAGATTGATCGTGTCACCACGGTGTAAAGGTAGTAGCCATTTGGTAGCGCAGATGGATATCTAATTTGCGGCAATACAATTCGCTTTCAGAAGCGTTGGCTGTATTTCTTTTGCGAATCGGTGCAAATCGTCCAAGTACTCAGGAAACGTCAGCATCACCGCGCTAACGCCGGCTCGGTGGGCTTCGATGAGTTGGTCTGCCACATCGGCAGCACTGCCGACCATATGCACACCGCCACCAGACGCCGCCAACATATCACTGGTAAAGGCGTCAAAAGAGCCGCTACCAGCAGTTAGGTCATGAAGCCAGTTTGCCGTGGCGACCTCATCCTTCTCAGAGATAATCGACGCAAGCCGGTCCTCGGCTTCGGCTCGGGATTCGCCCCAGATCAGGAACGGGAAGATCGCGGTTTTGACTGAACGTCCAAAACCTTCGGCCTTTAGCGCGATGTCATCAATGATTGAGCCCACCGCGTCGACTGAAGGAGTAGAGATAAAGGCCCAATCGCACAATCGCGCCGTCATATTTTTTGCGTCCTCCGACACGCCGGCATTGGCAATCATAGGCGGTACATCAGGTATAGGAGAGGACTCTCCTCCACTGACTGAGTACCAGTCGCATTCGTAGTCAAATGGCTGAGCTTCCGCAGACCACAGTTTTTGGAGAATTTCGACAAAACAACTGGTCCGCTCATATCGACGAGCGTGCTCTGCGAGAGAGATACCCATCATGCCGAACTCTCTCTCGCTCCAACCGCTCACGACATTCAGCCCTCATCTGTTACCGCTCATATGTGAGAGGGTTGCCCCCATCTTGGCAACGACAAAGGGGTGAAAGAGCGGGATATGAACAGTGGAGAACACATTAATGGAGCTGGTGGCTCGCAAGAGTGCAGCTGCCCAGGTCGTGGTCTCCAGCGACGTACCCAGAAAATTGGTCTCTCCACCAAAACCTCGCCAACGCGAGACCGGGAACAAATATTCGAAGCCATAACCTTCTGCAGCTAGTGCAAGGGACTCGTTATGCTCGTATGTCCATTGATCTCTAACGACGCGATGGGTCGAGATCGAGGGCATGTTAGAACAATTGGGCATGAATAAACCCAGAGCGAGCTTCTGGCGCAGTTCAGTCGGCATCATTCATGCCCGCAGAGTGACTCGCAGGTCCTCGTATCCGCGAAACAAAAAGGCCCCCCTGAGTCGCGCTGATTCGGTATCGACAGAGAAGTTGGGATAGCCCGAAAACAACTCTTCCAGGAATATCTTGCCCTCCAAACGAGCGAGCGCCGCCCCAACACAGTAGTGGATGCCGCCTCCGAACGTGAGCGGCTTTTGTGATCTGGGGCTGATGTCGAAAGACTCCGGATTGTCGAAGTGGCGCTCGTCTCGATTAGCGGCTGCTACGATGGTTAAAACACGCTCTCCCACTTCAATCTTTTGCCCAGCCACCTCTCTCGGTTCAAGAGCCGTGCGATACGTCGCCTGCAGGGATGATTCAAATCGGAGAATCTCTTCGACCGCTGAATCTACCAAATTCATATTGTGCTGCAACTTAAGTCGCTGCTCTGGGTTGTCACCAAGACAAAATAGTCCGTTTCCGATCATGTGGGCTGTAGTTTCAAACCCGGCGCCGAATAGTCCAATGACAGAGGTACTCAGTTCTTCTTGTGTTAAAGCATCCTCACCATCGCCAGCGCTGACCATTGCGGTAGTGAGATCGTCTCGGGGATGCTTTTTTCTCCTCTGAAAGAGCTCGTCGAAAAAATCGGTCAAGAACTCCATCTGACGATTCGCCAGGGCTAATTCATCGGGCTCAAGCGCCCGTGTTTCAAAAACGGGGAAAGTATCTGCCACTGCCTGATTGAGCTCGGCCAGAAGCTCCCAGGAAAACTCCCCTTCCTCCATGCCCAGCATGTCGCACATCACTAGCGTAGGAAACAAGTATGCGAAGTCGGTGATGAAGTTCGCGTCCTCGCGCTCAGCAAACTTCTGTAACTGTTGCTGTGCGAGGCGCCTTATCCGTGGCGCCATTTCCTTAATCCGCTTGAGCGACAGCGCGCTCGCTACGAGGTCTCTCACTCTGGTGTGTTGCGGCGGATCCTGCATTACGAAAACCCGAGAGAGCCAAGCGTAGGCAGGCTGTGCTAAGACATCGAAGGAGTCGTCGTAGAAAAGCTGAATATTTTTGACGAAATCGCCCTGCCCAAAGGACTTATCGATGAGGATCGATCGACAGTCATCGTAACGAGTAGCAACCCAGAAGCCGAGGTCAGACCGGTGAATGGGGTCTGTTTCACGCATCTCTCGGAATATAGGGTATGGATCCCGAAGCATATCGGGATCCATTGGGTTGAAATTAAAAATAGTCACTACTCAAGTTCCGCGCCGCAGGTTCAGCGCTAGAACTGATAGGTAACGGTCGCTCCGTAAGTGCGCGGGGGGAGAACTGCGCCTACCCGAAGCGAGTCATATAGTGGCGCAGTGATGCATCGAGCTTTGTTACGGGCATGCTGTTTTCCGTTGACGGTGGCTGGACGGCGATTTAACGACAAGCGGAATTGTTATTACCGACCAACACTATCGCCAATTTTTTGAAAACGTAGGCAACACCGCGTGAATTCGGGCGTTTCCATAGTGCCACTATGGCTGCTCCACCCTGAGTGTGAGCAAGCCGGCAATGATCATGCTGATACCGCCCACAAAAAGAGCAAAGACAGGCTCCCCATCGAAAAACTGCCCCACGATAATGCCGAGAATGCTGGCTGCCAGTATCTGTGGCAGCACAATGAAAAAGTTAAAGATCCCCATAAAGAGCCCCATTTTCTGATATGGGATAACGGTCGAAAGCAGCGCGTAAGGCAACGACAGTATTGACGCCCAGGCCATGCCCACACCAATCATGCTGATTAGCAGGAAAGAGGGATCGGTGATGAGCACAAACGATATAAATCCAAGACCACCACAGAACAGATTCACCATGTGAGACGCCTTGAGACCCATTCTGCGCACCATGACGGGTATAGCGATGGCGAAAATCATGGCGACCACGTTGTAGGTAGAGAAAAGTAGGCCAACCCAATCGGCGCCCTGATTGTAGGCCCCACTCGTTGGGTCACTTGTATTGAAGTGAAAAGAGGTGACAGCCGCTGTCGTGGATGTCCACATCACAAAGAGCGGAAACCAGCTGAAAAATTGCACCACTGCCAGCTGCCGCATTGGATCAGGCATATTGAACAAGTCGGTCATCACGGTCACAAAACCATTGTGTGATTTGCCGCTTCGCATCAAATGGAAAGCGAGAAGCTGACATATTCCAAAGGCTGCGATACCGAAGCTAAGGATGTACAGATTGCGGTCCAAGACACTGGCAAAAGAATCGATAATCAGAGTTGCGATAACACCAAGCACCAGGCAAATCAGCCCCCCCTTTAAAAAGGTATTGACTGTGTCTGCGGAGCCGCCTGATTCTGCGGATAAGTTCAGACTATCAGCAAAAAAACCGGCCATTTCCTCAGGTGAATATTCTTTTGTTCGAAATACTGTCCAGGAAACGGCCGCTAAGAAAATAACGCCCCCAGCATAAAACGAGAGCTTCACCGACTCTGGAATGGCACCCGCATCTGCTGTATTGGAGACATCAAACCAATTTGTCATCATCCACGGGAGCGCGGACGCCACCACAGCGCCTATCCCGATGAAAAAAGACTGCATTGCATAGCCAAAGCCTCGTTGCTCTGGTGGCAGGACATCGCCTACGAGCGCGCGAAAAGGCTCCATTGAGACGTTAATCGATGCATCAAGTATCCAAAGTGTCCCCGCCGCGATCCACAGAGTCGGAGAGTTAGGCATCAGAAAGAGTGCCGCTGTCGAGATAAGCGCACCGTAAAAAAAATAGGGTCTGCGTCGACCCAAATGACCCCAAGTACGATCGCTGAAGTAACCGACGATGGGCTGAACCAGTAGGCCCGTGATCGGGGCTGCGACCCACAACATAGTCATGTTGTTGTAGTCGGCGCCCAGTGTTTGAAATATGCGGCTGACATTGGCGTTTTGCAGGGCGAACCCGAACTGTATGCCCATGAAACCAAAACACATATTCCATATTTGCCAAAAGCTGAGTGAGGGCTGCCTACTCATCATCCATCATCACTTTAGTTATCGTATTGTCTGTCATGGTGGTGTTTTACTGCCGCGGCATTGCCTCGTAGCTCATCCAATCGATATCCATAAAATCGCCACTGTCGACTCCGTTGCTGGAGGCATAGAAACCAAGATGGGACCCCGTGTAGTAGTGACTTAGCAATAATTGCGAGGGTAAATTCTGCAATAGTGACCACTCATTGTTCTCGCTCATCCGATAGTAGATTTCGTATCGCCCCTGATGCGAGGTCCATCTCCATTCGATGCTGCCTGAATAATTTTCCAACGCTTTCGACGCGATCAACTCCGGCGCACCACGATTCGCCAGCGTAACCGCAAGCTTATAGCCGTCAGAGGTCAGTTTGACTGTCGCATTTAGGTAGTGATCGTCTTTTTGGAACAACGTAACGCCAGCCTCCACGCCAACCGTGTCAGTCAAGAACTCAACGCGTGAACTAAACAGAAAATCCGTCTCGGTCTGTTTGACACCCACCTGAGCGACGCGCTCTCGCGGTCTTGGCGAGGAATCCTGAGCAAACAATCTTAGAAAGCCGGGTCGGGCTCTGAGACTGTACGCGCCTTCAGAAGGGACTCGACGGAATGTCCAGGCAAGCCCCAGCGTCTCTGGATCGAATGGGTCGAAAAATATTGATGTCGACTTTTGGCCCTTGTCGGAAAAAGGTAAGCGCATGTGACGCTCGACACGGCCTGTGTCAGGCGCCGCAACGGGCCAGAGGTATTGCTTGTCTTTCCACACATAGGGCTCACGCTCCCACTCAACGGGCACGAGATGTGTTTCTCGCCCCATATTCGTGCGCCTTTGCTCGTCGTTCCGGATACCGAGCGCCACCATGTACCATCGGCCATCAGCTAACTCGACAAGGTCGGCGTGGCCTGTGCTATTGACCCAATTGTCGTAGCTCAGGTGACGCGAGGTAAGAATCGGATTGCGCTCGTTACCCTCATAAGGGCCTGTCAACGAGTCGCTGACGGCGATGGTTACCGCGTGATTGAACGAAGTACCGCCCTCTGCAACCAACAGGTAATAACGGTTGTCGTATTTGTAGAGATGCGGTCCTTCCGCCCAGATCGCCTGCTTGAGCGCCCCTCGCCAGAGAAAATAACGGTCACCGACCAGTTGCCATAATTCTGTATCGAGACGTTGCAACCATATCTCGCCTTCGCCGGGATAGGTCGCGTCGGCGGGTGCGTGATTACCGAGATACCATACGCTGCCGTCATCATCAAAAAATAAATCTGGGTCTATCCCGGGCGCACCTTCGATCACATGGGGCAAGGACCAAGGTCCACGGGGGTCGTCGGCGGTTATCACAAAATTGACCATGCGGGTCTCTGCACCCTGCTCTTTCGGCGTGTATACATTCGTTGTAATCAGGTAGTACTTGCCGTCGATACAACGCAGTGATGGAGCGTGAATACCGCCGTCGGACTGCACATCGACAAGATTGACTGACCCCGATACTTGTTCCGATCGGTGAAGCCCGTGCCCAATAAGCTCCCAGTTCACAAGATCAGTCGAATGATGAAGCGGAAGGCCCGGAAAATACTCAAACGACGAGTTCGCGATATAAAAATCGTCGTCGACACGGCAAATGCTGGGGTCGGGATATCCTCCGGGAAGGATAGGGTTGGTGTAGGTGCCGTAATCAGCGGCAGCTGGTAGTACAAGAGTCGCTAAACACGTGACAGACGCTTTAAAACAACTCATCCAGTTCCTGTGAAACGACATGCATGACTACCTCAATAGAGATCAACTGAGAACGGCTACTCTCGCCTCAATTTAGTTCATAAATCTGCGCGCTCTTGGCGGGAATCAAGATATGGTCGGCGAGTTTATGCTGCGCTCCGGTGAGCGCATTTTTTGCCAGCGTCGCGCCACCTAGGCCCTGCAGATACTGCTGTGGGTCAAAATGCGCTTCGCTCTTGTCGTTGTTCATGACAACCATGACACGCTGCGCCTCGTTAAATCGGAAGTATACGTAGAGGCCATCGCGAGGCGCAAAATGCATCAACTGCCCTGTATGAATTGCCGAGGCAGAGCGTCGCCATTCAAACAGGCTCGAAACAAAGTCTTGAGCTTCTAAGGCAACGCCCTCGAGTCCTTGGCCAGTGAAAGCATTAATGGTGTCGCCCTCCCAGCCACCCGGAAAATCAGCGCGCAACCGACCGTGATCACCGTCCGCACCTGCATTCATCGCAATCTCAGTGCCGTAGAGAAATTGTGGAATGCCTCGCGTGGTGGCCAAAAATGCCATCGCCATTTTGTATCGATCTAGCTGCTCTCCCACTCCCGGGTAAAGGCGCGCCATATCGTGGTTATCAGCGATGAGCATTAAACCCATAGGATCCGGGTACAAAAAATCGTCTGCCAAGGTTTGGTATAGCTTGGTCAAGCCACTATCCCAGTTCTCATCGTGATTTACCGCATCGCGGATCGCTTGCTGCATTGGAAAGTCCATCATTTGTGGCGCGCCGGAATCATAGCCATCCGCATTGACTTTGCCTTTTTGCCAATACGACACAGTCGCCACATTTGAGGTCCACTCCTCCCCTACAATGCTAAAGTTCGGGAACTCACCCAGCACGCGAGTAGTGAAGCTCGAGAGAAATTCTCTTTCGTTGTATGGCCACGTATCGACACGGACACCAGATAGGTCCGCGGTTTCAATCCACCAAATAATGTTCTGGATCAGATAGTTGGAGAGCAACTGGTTGCTCTGATTAAGATCTGGCATTGTCGGAACAAACCATCCCCGAATCATTTGTTCTTTATCGAAATCTGAGGCGTAAGGGTCTTGATGGGACTCCCGACGATGGTTGGTGGGTGAAAACTCGCCGCCTTGATTAATCCAGTCCCTAGTGGGCAAATCCTTCATCCACGGATGCTCTGAACCAATATGGTTGGGCACAAAGTCATAAATCAACCCAATGCCGTTTTTTCGAGCCACCTCACTCAGCCTGACATAGTCCTCATTGCTACCCAAACGCGCATCTACCCGATAGAGATCAGTAATCGCATAGCCGTGATACGAGCTCTCCGGTTGGTTATTCTCAAGCACAGGCGTCATCCACAGCTGCGTCATCCCGAGCGACGTCAAGTAGTCAACATGCGCAATAATGCCCGCGAGATCCCCGCCATGACGCCCGTAAGGGTCTTCTCTATCGAGGCCTTCGTATAACTGCTCTACCTCATCGTTACTAGGATCACCGTTGGCGAAACGATCAGGCATAACAAGATAAACCGCATCTTTTGCAGCGAAGCCTCGCCGATCGGCAGAGCCCTCTCGACGGCGCTTGAGTAGATAGTTAATGGTGTCTCGCTCACCATCGCTAGAAATGAACTCAAGTTTGGCAGTTTGCGGATTAGCGCTCTCATTGATCTCAAGCGTCACGAACAGATAATTTGCGCTATCGCCGCTGACTACCTCTGTGACGATTACATCCGGTGATTGGCTCGTGACATTACTGCCCCCAATACCACGCCCGTAGAGCATCAGCTGAACTGCATTTTCCTCCATGCCAACCCACCAGTTGGGCGGGTCGATACGGTCCACCCCAGCCAACGCGGGGCTGCGAATAACAATAAAAATGGACAGAAAACAGACAATACGTGCAGTCATGGATGAGCCCCAGGAATAAAAAGGGTTGAGAGACAACCCTCTCAGTGCCTTAGAATTATTGTTTGATCACGCTGATGGCAAAACCCCCGCCTTTTGCCATCGCAAGATTGAGCGTGCTACTGGCATTGACGCTTATGCTTTCGATCACTGCATCATAGGGATTAGTCTCCCAGTCCGCTTGTTCCCCGTCACGATATACCGTGGCAGCGAAGTCACCCTCACCCAGGAAGGAAAAGTCCAGTGAGACGGACCGTGCATCCTCGTTCGTAATACCGCCAATGAACCAATTTTCGGAATCGCGCTCTTGACGCGCATAGACCACATACTCACCAATTTCTCCCTCAAGAGGCAATGACTCCTCCCAGTCTGCGGGCACATCTTTAATGAACTGGAATAACTCTGGCTTCGCGGCATAGTTGCGTGGAAGATCGGCAGCCATCTGCAAGGGACTGTAAAGTACGACCATTAATGCCAACTGCTTGGTGATTGTTGTTCGAATACGCTCGTTTGCATCGATCCCTTTGAAGGTGACGTCAAATACCCCGGGCGTGAAGTCCAGGGGACCACCCATCATTCGCGTGAAGGGTAGTATGGTGGTGTGCGCAGGCTGATTACCCTCAGACCACGCGTTGTACTCTTGGCCCCGCACACCCTCTCTCGTCATAAAATTTGGATAGGTGCGGCGTAAACCGGTGGGCTTGATCGGCTCGTGCATGTTGATGCCGATTTTGTATTTCGCCGCCAGATCAATCGATTTCTGGTAATGGTTGACCATGAATTGGCCGTGGTTCCACTCATAAACTAAAAAGTCTCTGTGATCTTCGTTGTGAATATCGTGTCGAGGGTAGCCATTTGAAAAGCCCACATAGCCAGTTTTCAAATGACTGATACCAAGTTTTTGGTAGAGCGCATAGGCCTCCTCCATTTGCTCCTCATAGTTCTTGATACCGCCTGAGGTCTCGTTGTGGAGGACTAGATCAACGTTCTTCTCCTGCGCGTAGGCGGCCACTTCCTCCAAGTCAAAGAATGGCTGCGCTTCCGTGAAGCTGAATAGGTCAGCGTTGGCAATCCAATTTCCATCCCAGCCGATATTCCAGCCTTCGACAAGGAACCCATCGAGACCATTCTCCGAAATGAAATCGATATAGCGCTTAGCCTCCGATGTGGTGGCGCCCAACTTTTCGCCAGTGGCCCAGCTGTTCTCACCGAGGTGCATACCCCACCAAATACCCATGTAAACACCAGGTTTCACCCATGAAACATCACCCAACTTGTTGGGCTCATTAAGGTTCAGGATCATATTCGAGGCGAGGAGTTCAGGTGCTGAGTCGGTCACTTGAATCGTACGCCAAGGTGTTACAAAAGCGCCCGTTTGGCGAACGCGCACACCGTCGTAGCCTGCAACCAGTTCACCGTTGAGTACGCTACTGTTGGTGCCTCGAAGAACCATGCTCGAATAGTCGATTAGCGAGGCTTCGTGCAGCGTCACGTAACGGTCAGTGCTGTCTAGGATTGTCAGTGGTGTATGCGCAGTTTTGACATCAGTTACTTTCGTTTTGAAATATTCATACTCGTAACGGTCTTTGTTGTAAGCAGGATTCCAAAACGTTTTATCACTCGGATTCGCGATATTGAACTGCGTCAACTCATCGGTAATGAGCAACTCACCAGCATGGAAATCCGTTGGAAATTCAAATCGAAACCCTGCCCCGTCATCAAACATACGGACCCGCAGCGTAATCGTGCGATCTCCATCGCTGAGCACAAATGATTGCTCGTTATGATGATCGCGAACAAAGCGTCGCTCACCCCAGGGCAACTCCCAAGTCGTATCGGTCGTCGCGGTTTCTCCGGCTGAAACCGATAGCCCCTCGGTGAAACTGGGCGCATTTGCAAATGCAAAACCCATTCGACTACTGCTGATCACGGCAGTGTCGCCATCGTCGACGGCAAAGTAGACACGTCCCAGCTCATCGGTTGTTAATTTAAAGGACAACCCACCATCGGGCGCTGTGACCGAATAGCTGGTCGGCTCCTGCGAACATCCCGTCACGGCAAAAATGATAATGGTGAGCGAAGCGATGAGAGAAGCAAAACGCATTTGTAAGAGCCCCAGAGTAAATTTTAGTCACTATACCGACAGCGCCGGTTTGAGACTGAGCGATGTCAATTTTCTGGATATTTTCGATTTATTTTGCACTGTTCACCGCCTCGCCGATGCTCAAATATCGTTCCAGCACGCTGAACTTGGGCTACATGTCAGTAAAGCTGAAAAAGTCCGCTCTCGTCAGGAAGACTTCAGGAATTGATCGTGACTCGGCAACTTGTCCACCGCACTGTCCACCAGCGTCTTCAGATCCTTGAGTAAACCCTGAAGTTGCTCATTTGTGATGTTATGCGCCAATGGATGATAGTCATCGGGAATTAAGTTTTGCCCGATCATGACTTGCTGCCAGGCGATCTCATGGAACAGCTCATCGCCCTCCTTGAAAACTTTCCCTGAAGATTTAAACAACTCTATGCGGTGTCCCAGTGAATCAGGTATGGGCATGTTTCGGCAGTCGATCCAGAACTGACTGTCGGAACGCTGGTTGACCTTGTAATGGAGAATAATGAAGTCGCGGATATGCTCAAATTCAATCTGAGATTGTCGATTGAACTCATCAACCTCCGCTTGCTTGATACCCTTGTGCGGAAAATGTTGGATCAGACGACGAAGCCCGGCCTGAATCAAATGGATACTCGTTGACTCCAGAGGCTCAAGAAATCCACTAGCCAAACCGAGCGATATACAGTTTTTATTCCATTGCTTCTTCCTTCGCCCCGTTTGAAACGGGATGTTCCGGGGTTCAGCGAGTGGCTCACCCTCCAAATGACTGAGCAGCACTTCGCGGGCCTCATCATCTGATACGTACTGGCTACAGTAGACGTGGCCGTTACCCGTGCGATGCTGCAGGGGGATATTCCACTGCCACCCGGCCCTGTGGGCGATCGACCTCGTGTAGGGCCTAATCTCGTCCGTCAAAACTGTTGGCACCGCCATTGCCCTATCGCAGGGCAACCAGTGCCCCCATTCTTCGTAACCCGTCTCCAGCGCCTGCTCAATCAAAAGCCCTCTGAAGCCGGAACAGTCCAAGAAAAGATCGCCCTCAACGACTTCACCAGACTCAAGCACCACCGCCTCTATAAAACCTGTCTCCGCATTCTGTCTGACCTGATTAATGATGCCTTCGACACGATCCACACCCCGCATCTCGCAAAATCCCCTAAGGTATTTGGCGTAGAGCCCGGCATCGAAATGGTAGGCATAGCTCAAGCCCGGGAGTTCAGTGCCCGGCAGCTGGGACAATTTGGCGAACTTGTTTCTTTTCGCCGTCTGGTAATTGAGAGAAAAATCCCAGAAGTTAGAGCTAATGCCCTCTTGCTGGCTCCGTAACCAGTAGTTGTGGAAACTGCAAAAGGCAAAGTCTTTACCCACATTGCCAAAAGCGTGCATGTAGCTGTCGCCGACTTGCCCCCAGTTTTCGAATTGAATGCCTAGCTTAATGCTGCCCTGGGTAGCTTTGAGAAAATCACTTTCCTCTATACCCAGCGCATTGTTGAAGTTAATAATCGGCGGGATCGTTGCCTCGCCGACTCCAACGATCCCGATGTCATCGGATTCAACTAAAGTTACGGAGATGACGTTACCGAGAGTTCTTACAAGAAGCGCTGCGGCGTTCCAGCCCGCCGTTCCACCGCCCACCACAACAACTCGGTTAATAACTTCAGATTTCATCACTCATCCTGAAAAAAAACCCCCGCCGTCTTCACGGCAGGGGCTCTATCGCCACCCTGTCTACTCAGAAGCTGTAGCTGAAGCCAATTCGATAGTTTTCCCCATACTCCTGGTAATCACGAACTTGATCGCCCTGAAGCGACGTGAATGGTTCATCCGACAAGTTCATGCCCTGTGCGTAGATCCGGAGGCCCGACAAACTCGAAAAGCGAGAGGCAGCAAAATCGTAGGACAACTGCGCGTCCACCAGCGTCTCTCCCAGTATATCGTATTGGCTAACGCTGAAACCCAGACCATACAGGTCACCTTTGAAGTCATCGCGCTTGCGCACACTGAGACGCGCCTCAAAACCACCATTTTCGTAGTAGACGGTAGCCTGCTGAATGCTCTCTGAGAGCCCTGGCAAGACGTAATCGGCGCCACCGGGAGCACTAATATCCGAATCGACGCCGGTGTGGCTCAGAAATACACCCCACCCGTCCAGAACATCGTGAATAACACTCAAAGGCATGGCCAGGGAGATTTCATACCCGTCGATGGTGCCGTCACCATAGTTAATTTTGCCATTGACCGTCGCTGTCGTACTCCCATCGGGCGTTACTTGACCTGTCGCTGCCAGAAAGTCTGAAACGTCGATCTCACCCGTACCGTCAAAAATCCACTCATCGAGCTCTTTACGGAAAAGGGCAACAGCAAGGTAGCCCGCATCAGCAAAGTAATATTCGTAGGTCAGATCAATGCCCAGCGCTTCTCTCGGCTCAAGGGTGGTGTTACCGCCGCCCGCACTAATGTAGTTACCATATTGGTCTGGCACCAAATTGATCCCAATGCCGAACGAGGCATTCATCTCATCCATACGCGGGCGCGACATGGTTTGAGCAATACCGAAACGGATTATCTGCTCTTCAGTCAGAGCCATTCGCAAATTAAGGCTGCCCAAAACATTGTTATAGTCATGACTCACTGTTTGGCGAATCAGGTCGCTACCTGAGCGAGCGAAGGCGTTTGAAGACTGGTCTGTTTCTATGTAACGCATACCCACATTACCCGACAGCTCCTTCCCGAAGATTTCGGTCTCGAGGTTTGCCATGGCAAAAATTGTGGTCACCTCTTCAGTCACACTCCACTGATTGGTCGCGTAACTCGATTCTTCTAGGGTTTTGTCATAAAAGCCGTCTCGAATCATGGAGAGAGAGTCGTAGGCGATCATGTCACCCATGCCAATGAAGTCCAGACTGACGCTGCCAAGGTAGTACTGATCGGGAATTTGGAGCATCTCAGGAAACGCGTTGAGCGTGAGGAAATAGTTTTCCGCGGTTTTTTCTTTAGTGCGGTCACGATAGGAGATGCCATACTGAATACTGCTTACCGGACCTATATCGAGCTGCTGTTTCGCCGCCAATTTCAGCGCGGTGAGCTCATCATCAATGTTGGGCGCATTCAGGAACCCGTCCTGCGCCGTGTTCTCAAACTCAGTGCCGGTGGCGCCAAACTTGTCGTTCAAGGTTGACTGCCAGCCCCAAGTCAATGGTCCGCCTAACTGGATCAGATTGGCGTCTGAGTAATCGAGGCCGTGAGTAAACACTGCTCCGGCACCACCGCCATTGAGTTGGTAACCAATCGTATCTGGCTCACCCCGAGAGTCACCGCGGCCCGTTCCCGCATAACTCTCGAATGAAAAAATTTCCCGCTCCACTTCAGAGCGGCTCAGGTCCATTTCAATTTGAAAGCTATCGCTTAAATCAAACACGAGATTGAAACCCATCTGGGTCAACTCGGCCTCTCGCTGTTCAAAGTCGTTGCGCACGACAACGCGCTGCCCTTCCGTAGTACCACTCGTGACGACGCCGTTCTCCACGGAGTTAACGGTTCTGGGCCAGCCCTGACCCCAGGCGAAGGGTATTTCAATACCGCGAAGCGTCTTTTGGTCATCGAAATCGACGTACAGCACATCTGCCGTCATGCTCAAACGATCATTGGGCTCCACCTGCACGACAAGCATGGTCGAATCACGCTCGAGCGTAGATGAGCGCACAAACGGTTTCGCGCCACCCAGCATTGCGCCCGGGCATTCTTGCTGGCCGCACCACCATTCGTTGGGGTAGCCCCAAGAGTTCCAGCGGTTCTCCTGATTGGGTGAATCTAGTCGTGCATGAGCAAACGCCACGCCAACGGTGTCATCTGCGAACTGGTGAATAAATGATACGGTTGCATTCACGCCCGTATCATCGGAGTCGGGGTTGAGTTGCCCAAGATCGTTGTACTCGTACTCTGCGCGGACTTGAATACGTGATTCCGACTCAAGAGGCTTGACCGTGCGCATGTCGATAACACCGGCAATGCCCTCAGCCTCAAGCGTTGCATTAGGGGTCTTGTAGACATTCACTTCCGCCATGATTTCAGACGGATAAAGATCGAACTCAACACCACGGTTGTCAGAGATCGATACCTGCTCGCGACCGTTGAATGTGGTTGCACTCTCATTCTCGCCAAAACCACGGATACTGATTCGACTTGCGCGACCATCAAGCCGTTGCGCAGCAAGACCGGGAAGCCTCGAAAGTGACTCAGCAATGGACGAATCGGGTAACTTGCCTATGTCCTCCGCAGAAATGGACTCAATAACAGAGGCGTTAAAGCGCTTATTTTCTATCGAATCAATCAAGCTCTTCCGATAACCGGTTACCACAACCTCTTCCAAAACATCCGCTTCATCCTGCCCAATCGCAGGCAACGCAAGGGTCACACCGTTGGTAGCGAGCGCCAGAGATACGGCCGCGGCCAAACGAGTGCGGTTGAAAATCGGTTTTTGCATTTTTGGCTCCCCCAATAGGTGTGTATTTGGATCTCAACTATTATTTTTTGACCCAGACCGAGCCTAGCCCCCCGCTACTTCTGGCATCAAGAGTCGAGTCGGAGATAGGTTAAAAAAATGGAGGTTCCCGCTCGTTTCTGCAATGTGCCTCGGTTGAAGTGGATCGCAAAACAGCCAAGCGGTAGCAAAACTTCAGCAAATTACTCTACGACAATTGGAGCTGTTGCAAGGCTCTCGCTTATGCTGGATGCAAGCCTTTGGCGAGGGTCTGGCGCGAGCCGCGGCAACTCATACTAGGGCCATCATTCATGCCAGATAAACCACTACGCGGTAGCGAACTTTCGATACTCCCGGGGCGGTACGCTTTTGAGTTTGGTGAACGCTCTATTGAAATTACTGTAGCTGTCGAAACCGACCCGATCACCGATCAAAGACACCCCCAAGCTCGACGTTTCGAGCAAGTGGCACGCCAACTCTACCCTTCGGGCGGTCATGTAAGAAACAAAGCTGGTCTTGAACACCTGCTTAAACCATCGACAAAAAGCCGGTGTCGACAAGTTACATAGCTCGGCCATCTCATCGACCGAGATCGAGCGATGTTGATTTTGGCTGATAAACGAGATCACAGCATTCAATCTCTTGCTGCTTCGATCATCCATTGCATCAGGGGAGAAATCGATGCTGGAGAGCACCTCGTAACTCGCGTTGCTCTCGCTCAGGTGGGCTAAGATGGAAAGCACCCCGGCAGCTCGATTTGCAGGCGATTCCTTCTCCAGCCTGCTCAAGCGCTCTCTCACCTCTTCGGGAACACGCTTAAAAGCGATGCCATATCGCGCCTCATCAATCAGACGACGGATAGGTGCAAACTCAGCAATGCCGCTCAATACCTGTGGGTTAAAGTGAATCAAGATGTTGTTGGTGCGGTCGTTGTCATCCGCATAATTGAAGTCGTGAGGCAAGAACGAGCCCGCGATAACCAACTCGCCGGGTGAGTAGCGACCGGCGTAATCCCCGACAATGCACTTCCCCGCGCCTGTCACCGAATAAAAGATTTCAATCTCTTGATGGAAATGCCAGTAGGAATAATTCCCCATTTCTGTCATCGACCTGACACTGATCGACTGCTGCTTGTTCTGCTCTGCCAGATACTCGTAGAACGGCAACATATACGCCCCCAGATTTTTTACTGTTTTTTTATTCTTGCCCGTGCAGGAGATTAAGGGAGTTTGATGTCAAATTTCTAGAGATATACGGCGCTTTTTTCGTGGTTCCAACCGCATTGGCGACATACCATACGTTTCGGCTGAAGCCTGAGTCACGAGCTATACCTGCCGGCGCTTCGTATTGAGCATGGCGGCGACTCTGGCGCTACACGACATTGACCTGTTTAGGCACGGAGCCTTGTTAAGTGGTAAAAACACAAGCGTTCGAGTGGTGGCGAGGGGCGTCGCTCTACCAGATCTATCCCCGCAGCTTTCTGGATACAACTGGCAACGGAATTGGCGACCTACCGGGCATAACCGATAGACTAGGTTATGTTGCCAGCCTTGGCGTCGATGGCATTTGGATCTCTCCTTTTTTCCCCTCACCGATGCATGACTTTGGCTACGACGTCGCAGATTTTTGTGACGTTGACAAAATATTTGGGAGTTTGGCCGACTTTGACCATCTTATCGCCACAGCGCACGAGTTGGGCTTAAAGGTTGTTATCGACCAAGTCTATTCGCACTCCTCATCAGAGCACCCATGGTTCACCGAGAGCCGCAGCTCGAAAGAAAATCCAAAATCTGATTGGTACGTTTGGGCAGATGCAAGGCCGGATGGCACTCCCCCCAATAATTGGCTATCTATTTTTGGCGGCCCGGCGTGGACGTGGGACGCCCGCCGCCAGCAATACTATCTCCACAATTTTCTCAGCACACAGCCGGATCTCAATCTTCATCACCCGGACGTTCAGGAAAACTTATTGTCTGTTGCGCGCTTTTGGCTCGACAGAGGCGTAGACGGATTCAGACTCGACGCTATCAACTTTGGCATGCATAACACCTCGCTCGCTGATAACCCGGTCGCGGACACAGAAGTGTGGTGTGGCCTCAGGCCCGTCGACATGCAAAAGGCACTAAACAACTCAAACCAGCCTGAACTGCTCACGTTTATCGAGCGCCTGCGAAATTTAATGGATCAATATGACTCCAGATTCACTGTCGCGGAGGTTGGCGGAAAACAATCCGGCGACATCAGGAAACAATATACCAACGGATCTGGCAGGCTGAACTCGGCTTATGGATTCGAGTTCCTGTACCTGTCAGAGCTAAGCTCACAGGCCGTTGCCGACATATTGCAAGCTTGGTCAAATCAATCCGGTAACAGCTGGCCTTCCTGGGCCTTCTCTAATCATGATGTCGTGCGAGCTCACAGCCGATGGCTGCAGGAGCTATCCCCGAAACATCGCGCCAGCCTGATTACTCTGTTTCTCATCTCCCTGCGGGGAAATATTTTTCTTTATCAGGGAGAAGAACTCGGCCTTCCGCAAGCAGATCTCTCTCTTGACGATGTGAAAGATCCAGAAGCACTTCGAAACTGGCCGCATACCTTGGGAAGAGACGGCGCTCGGACGCCGATGCCATGGCATAGCACAGAGGAAAATGCAGGTTTTTCCTCAGCACGCCCCTGGCTACCTATTTCTGACGACCACCTGAACCATGCGTCTGACTCTCCGTTGGGCGGCGAGATCCGTGATGTAGTGACCCAGCTGTTGTCTCTTCGGCGAGAAAGTCCATGTCTCAAATGGGGCGACCTCGTTGACATCAAGAGCGATGGCGAGACCGTGTCATATGCGAGGACGACCGGTGAGCAACGGCTCAATGTGTTCTTTAATTTTTCGGGGGATCCGGTGAGGCTGGGGTTGATCAACACTTCCTCTGTGCTCGCGATGGTCAGCGCCGACGGATTTTCTGCGGAATTCCCCGAGGAGCTTCCTCCTTGGTCGGGCATTTTGTATTACCCCGATATCGACAGCGTTTAAGTCGAGCCGTGATTTGGACTCGTTATGAGCATGGGGTAGGGACGATAAGTCATCGACCTCTGTTCTTTTTAGGCTTTCTTTGTAACGCATTATTGGTTGCCTGCGCGGCTAGTCTCTCGGCTACCGAGACGCTGGAATCTCAAATAGACGCCCTGCTGACTGAGGAGATACTTGTTCAGCGAACTTATCCCTTCATGACCGTCTACGTGGAAACAGCGGAGGGGGAGGTGCTCGCTTCCACAGGCAAAGCACATCCAGATTTTTTTTCTGACCTTAATGCACCGACAACCAATGACTGGATGCGCATTTGGTCGATGAGCAAGCTGGTCACCATCGTGCTAGCTCTTGATCTGGCAGAGGACGGTATTCTGGGGCTGTCCGATCACGTGATCGAGTACATCCCGGAATTCGCACAACTAAAAGTGGCTCGCCCCAAGGCTGGCGGTAGCATCGCACGACTATCCGCTCAAAGTTACGAGTCAAACGACTTGTCCGGCCTTGGCACTGGGGCTTGCGACTATACCTTGGAGTCGCCGACCCGACCGATGACCATCCGTGACCTGATGGTTCACACTGCGGGTTTTTATTACGCCGACCTGAACATTTCCTGCTTGGCTCACGCTCAAGCTGCGCTTGAACTCCCGCTGACTCAGTCCACCGACGAGTGGTTAGCCGGCATCTCAACGTTGCCACTGATTCAATCGCCGGGAGAAGACTACTACTACGGACTGAACACCACCGTCTTGGGTTTCGCGCTGGAGAGAGCCTCAGGCAAGAGCCTGCAGACGTTATTGGAAGAGCGCATCACCAAACCGTATGGCATATCGGGACTCAGTTTTTTGGTGCCTGATTCCGCCACCCTGCCCCCCCGGATTTCCGGCAAAGAGGGGCAACTGCGACTGGCGAGACCATTGGAACTGGATATTTTAGGAGGCCATCAGCCGCCCTACGGTAGTGACACATCGCTTTTTCTGGGCGGCGAGGGTTTGGTAGCCACTGCGCCCGGATTTGCAAAATTTCTGAGGGCAGTTTTTTTTAGTGAGGAAAGCGGCGTTATACCCCTTCTGGAAGCGGCATCGATCGAGGCGATGACTAGTCCGCAAATCAACGCTGATAGTGGCTGGGGCGCCATGGGCTACGCCTTATGGTTATCCAATGGCAGGAGGCCAGACGGCACCTACGGACGAGCAAATATATGGACGGGCGGCGGCTATGAAGGCACACGCTACTGGATTGACCCGGAGAAAAAGCGGGTGGGGGTGTTAATGACGCAGGTTTACATGCCGCCGGCTTCCAGTGTGAGCATTGAAGACAAGATTCGCGACACTTTGGACGCCGCCTATTAGCTCCGCAGCATCGAGCCAACCCCTACCCCATGAATTTCTGGAGTGCATAGGGGTGTATAAAGGGCGCGCAGAGCAGTAACACAACGCTTCCGCGACGCGACCCAAAAGTTGACTGAGGCTTAGTCAGCCGAATTTGGACAACGCCGCTAATCAGGGGTTTTCTGCAGGTAACACTGCTTTTTGACACAATCAGGGCTGAATCAAGGAGCCCGCCATGCCTGTACTCACTCTCGATCAGATTGAATCCCTTTGCTTCGATGCGCTGAAGCGTGCCGGTGCCAGCGACGAACAAGCGGCTATCGTTGCCGAGGAGATCATGGATGCCGAGGCCGAGGGCATTCGCAATGTCGGGCTCGGCTACCTGCACCTGTACCTAAAACATCTCCGCTGCGGCAAAGTGAACCCAGCTGCGGCGCCAAAAATTGTCAAGACTTCAGAATCGACCACCGTGGTCGATGCGGATTTTGGCTTTTGCCACCACGCCTACGTGATTGCCGAGGAACGACTCATCGAGACAACCCGCGCTCAGGGTGTAGGGCTCATGTCGATTCATCAGTCCTCATCGGCAGGCGTGCTCGGCTGGTTTGTGCGACGCCTCGCGCGTGAGGGTTTGGTGTCGCTGATGTTCGCCAATAGTTCCAAAGCCGTGGCGGCCCACGGTGGCAAGGTGCCCTTCTTTGGAACCAACCCCTTCGCCATGGGCGCGCCGCGCGCGGGTGATGAGCCGCTGGTAATCGATATGGCGACCGCTTCAACCGCACGGGTGAATCTGGTGCGCGCCGCCGCGGAGGGCCGCGAGATTGAGCCCGGCCATGCGATCGACCCCGACGGCAACCCCACCACGGACCCGGCGGCAGGACTCAAAGGCGCACAGCTCCCGGTGGGCGGGCCCAAAGGCTTTGGTCTGGGCTTAATGGTGGATGTGCTGGCCGGCGTGCTCACTGGCAGCAATTGCTCCTACGAGGCTTCGATGTTCGCGACCACCGAAGGCGGCCCCCCGAATGTCGGCCAAACCATCATCGCAATGGATCCGGCCTTTATCGGCGACGGATTTATTTTCCATCTGGAAACGATGTTCAGCGCGCTCACTGAAGGCAACACCGTGCGGATCCCCGGCGAGCGTCGCGGGGCTGAGCGTGCGAAGCATGAAGCAGAGGGCGTCGAAGTCCCAGAGAACCTGTTAGAGCAAATCGAGACGCTGGCGGCCGGCGGCTAGCGCTACGCTAGCCATTCGCCCATCGCATCTTCAATCGCCTCCCACAGGTATCGGGCGAGAGATTGGTCGACAAAAATTGAAAACACGGTTTGCCCGTCGTGATTCTGGTGGGCGGCGATAATCACGGATACCCGGGCAGCCTGCGTCTGGGCCACGCTACCCAACGGGAATGCAGCCTCTGAAAGATCCACGCCACAGAGCTTTGCCATGATCTCGGCCCGTGGTTCCCCTGCCAACTGCAGCCACGCATGGCTGTGCTGGCAACAAAGCGGCCAGGCGCCAGCCGCGACGGCATCGGATGCTGGTCGGGTTGGGGCGGCCTCGCTATTGGGTTGTAACAACCAGAACTCGCGATGACTCAGTGACATCACCCAGCCAGTCTGCCCGTTGGCCACTATTTGGTTCGGTGTATCCGGGAGAGTGCGTCCCTGACTCAATAACCACTCCCGAGCACCGACGCCCCGCACACCCTCTCGACGGGCGAGTGACAGATCACTCAGCCGCAATCCTCCGGGTCCTTCGAGCACCCCACAGCCTGCTAGCGGACTGCGAAAACTCACAGCTGCTGCCTCGCGTTGTCAGGGTCGAAAAACGGCAAGGCCTCCACACGCGCCTGCACCAGCACACCGCCCTCGGTACGTATCGCAATGCGATCTCCGGGGTGCGCATCATCGGGGTGTGCGTAGGCCAGGCCGATGATCTGATTCAGCGTGGGCGAGATCTCACAGGACGTGACGTTACCCACAATGTCGCCATCCTTAATCACCAGGTGCCCCTCCAAGGGCTTGGGCGCCGCAAGGTCCAGCGAAAACCCGACCAGCTGCCGGATGGGCGCGGAAGAGGCGAGAATATCCACCGAGCGGCGCCCCACAAAATCAGGTTTGCTGCGATTCATCGCCCACTCAAGTCCGACTTCACCCGGGTGGGTCATGCCATCGGTATCCTGCCCCACAATGAGGTGACCCTTTTCTAAACGCAGCAGACGCTGTGCCTCAACACCAAAGGGTTTGATGTGCCATGGCGCGCCGGCCTTCATGACTGCATCCCACAACGCGGCGGCAAACAAACTCGGCACGTGCAGCTCGTAGCCCAACTCCCCCACGAACCCGACCCGCATCAGGCGCGCCGGGATGCCCGCTACATCGCCTTCTCGGCAACCGAGATAAGGGAAAGCGTCGGCACTCACATCAATCGAACAGCCCAACGCCTCGAGCACCGCGCGCGAATCCGGCCCCGCAACATTGATTGCCGAGAAGGCCGCCGTGACGTTGGCGATGTCGACGGATAGCCGCCATTGGGCGTTCCAGCGCAGCATCTCCCGATACACCCGGTCGACACCGCCCGTTGTCGCGGTGACGTAAAAATGATCTTCTGCGAGACGCGCCGCGACGCCATCGTCAATCACCACACCTTGCTCACTCACCAATACAGCGTAGCGGGTCCTTCCGACAGGTTGTTTGAGAAACCCATAAGTATAGAAGCGATTCATGAACTCAGCGGCGTCAGGACCACGTAGTTCAATACCGCCCAAGGTGCTGACGTCGATCACGCCGACGCCGGTCCTCACCGCCATTACCTCCTCGGCTACGCAACGCTGTTTGTGGTGTGGCTCACCATAGAACGCTGGCCGACCCCAGATTCCTGCGGGCATCCACTGCGCGCCCGCGGTATCGTGACGGTCCGCGATCGCCGTCTGGCGATGGGGATGGAACCGTCGGCCGGCTATGTGTCCCAGCGCCTCGGGCTTGACCGGAGGCCGCGCCGTGGTGACGCCGGTTTCGCTCACGGTGCGCGCAGTAGCCTTTGCCACCAAACGTGCAGTTGGTAGTGCCGCGTGTCGGCCCTGGGAGGGGCCCATCCCAACCGTCGAGTAGCGTTTCACCAGCTGCACATCGCGATAACCCAGCCGAGTCGCGTTCACGATGTCTTTGATTTGCAGGTCCTCGTCAAAATCGACGAACTCCCTGCCCTTTGGGTGCGGGAAGATGGGCCAAGGGTGATTCACCTGTGCGGCGCACGTCACGGGCTCATCCTCCTCAGTCGCGATATCGATGCAACGCAGCGCAGCGCGCGCCGCATTGCGACCGTCGGCTAATACCGCATCCAGCGAGTGCGTGCTGTTTACACTGCCTGCCAAAAAAAGCCCTTCGGGAAGCCCGCTCAAGGTGAAGGCCGCGCGATCGTCGTCATAGTCGAGTTTTGCCCCGGCCTGACACGCCAGCTGATATGCGGGCATAAAGCCCGCACTCATAGCAAGCACGGCGCAATCAGTTTGCGCGATCAACTCACCCACCTCGCCCTCGGCATCTATGCGATGGATATCAATACCGCACAGCGACTGACGCTCTGCGTCGCGCCGTGCGGTGTACACAGTGGCACCCATATAGACCGAGATACCCCGCGCTTTCGCCTCGGATAGCAATGTTGAGTCGTTCGGTGCCTCGCGGAGGTCCACCACTGCTGCAACAGACAACCCTGCCTCCGCTGCTGTAAGCGCGGTCAGCCAGGCCTGATCATTCCCTGCGAGCACCACCAGCTGTCCTTGTGGCGCTACCGCGTAATGATTGAGTAACCGCTCCAGCGCACTGCAGAGCACCACACCCGGCAGGTCGTTGTTGCGAAAAACCACGTGCTGCTCGCTGCTGCCGGTTGCCAGCACACAGCTTTTGGCGCGCACCTTGAACAGGCGATCGCCCTGAATCACAGGTAGGTAATGATCAGTGAACCAGCCATTACAGAGGGCATGAGTGAGCACTCTGATGCGGGGATGCAATGCGACGTTGGCGATGAGCGTCTCCGCCTCGCTTTGCACCGCTTGGTTGTCGATAGCAAACCGGTGATACGTCAAAGAGCCGCCCAACTCGGGTTGTTCATCGATGAGCAAGACCGAGGCACCGCCCCCCGCCGCCTTGAGCGCAGCGCTGAGGCCCGCAGGCCCTGCACCGACTACCGCGACATCGCAAAACAGATACTGTTTGTCTTGGTAGTGCGGGGTAGCGGACAGATTGGCCACGCCAAGCCCCGCCGCTTTACGAATCATTCGCTCCCACCAGTGCCACACACCGAAAGGCTTGTAAAAAGCGCGGTAGTAGAACCCCACCGGCAGGAAGCGACCGAACCAATCGATGACGGCATTGCGATCCGCCATCAAGCTGCCCGAGATGTTCTGCGCCGTGGTCTCGGGGTAATCGGTGATGGGTAACTCATCGGCAAGACGGTTCGGCGCCGCCGGCGTTTGCACCAAGGTGTTGGCGTCATGCCCCGCCATCGTCAGCGGACCCCGAGGCCGGTGGTACTTAAAGGACCGGGAGATCACCCACTGGCCGCTGGCCACCAAGGCAGAGGCGACGGTATCGCCCTCCAAAGCGGGCAAGTCGCGCCCGTCAAATCGTGCGCTTACCGGGGCATCCCGCTTGAGGCGGCTGCCGTAGGGCAGTGGTAGTCGATCCGTCACGAATCGGGCCTCGCTGGCTCGGCCGCGGGCGCGGCATCGGCATCGGCATCAAACAGCTCCGCCGGGTCGTAGGTGCGGATGACTTCATCGGTCTGGTTATGGCGTTCAACGATGAACCAGTAGCTACTGGGCGTGTGCATCCACCACTCGCGAACCACACCAATATGGTTATCACCATAAAAAACGTAATGCGCCCATTCTTGATCGGTGGCCTCGGTCGGATTGGGCATGGGCTTCACCTGACCACCGTAGGTGAACTCGGCGATGTTGCGCGGGCCATTCAAAGGGCAAGTCAGGATTTTCATACTGGCCCCTAGTGACTCGCCGCCGTGGCGCCCATCTCGTTCACCTGCCGGAAGGCATCGAAACGATCGAGGCTAAAGGGCGCAATGAGGTCAGGCACTTTGCCGCCCGATGCCACCAGCTCCGCCATGGTGACGCCACAGATCGGGGTCGCCTTGAAGCCCCAGGTACCCCACCCCGCGTCCAGGTAATAGTTCTTGACCGGGCTCAACCCCATGATCGGACTGTAGTCGCTGGTCATGTCGGTAATGCCCGCCCACTGCCGCATGAGACGCATCTCACTCATGAACGGGAACATCTCGACCGCAGACGCAATCAGGCCCTCTTTCAGCTCGAGGGTGGAGCGCGTGCCATAGAGTGGGTAAGGATCAGACCCACCACCGATCACAATCTCGCCGCGGCTGGTCTGGTGCACATAACAGTGGAGCGCAGAGGAACTCACGTGGGGGTCTAAAAACGGCTTCACGGGCTGAGTCACCATGGCTTGTAGCGGGTAGGCCACAATCGGCAGCGGAAAGCCGGCCATTCTCGAGACCTCAGCACTGAGGCCCGAAACAGCCTGCACCACACAACCGCATGACACTCTCCCGCGATTGGTTCGCACCCCCGTGACGCGCCCCGCTTGGATATCGATACCGGTGACCTCGGTCTGCTGATGTAGCTCGACCCCCCGCTGGGTCGCGCCCTTGGCGTAGCCCCAGGCGACCGCGTCGTGGCGCGCCGTGGCGCCATCAAGGTGCCAGAGGCCCGCGAGTATTGGCAGGCCGGCGGGGTCTAAATTGAGCATCGGCACCAACTCGCCCACCGCTTGCCGGTCAATCAGTTCGGTGCGACCGCCAAAATGCTTGTTCACTTCAGCTCGCTGCCGAAACGCCCTGACCGTGGCGTCGGTGTGCGCCAGCGTCAGCTGGCCCCGCTGCGAATACATGATGTTGAAATCAAACTCGTTGGACAGGCGCTCATAAAGCTTCACTGACTCGATATAAAAGCGAACGCCCGCGGAGGTGAGGTAATTTGAGCGAATGACCGCCGTATTCCGTGCGGTGTTGCCACCACCAAGGTAGCCCTTTTCCAGCACCGCAACATTCGTGATGCCGTGGTATTTGGCGAGGTAATAGGCCGTCGCCACCCCATGGCCACCACCACCGATGATCACAACATCATAGTGAGGCTTGAGCGCCGAAGGACGGGGCAGGTCTGGCCTCTGCTCAAAGGGATAATCTTTATTGAGTCCAAACTTCAGTAATGAGAACGGCATGCCCGGGCCCCTCCCCCAAAGACCGCAAACGCGGTGCACGGTAGCCGATCTGCAGCGGTGTGCGGAGCGACCCCGCGCAGTGCTTTCTCATCCATTGGGAGTCCGCCTAATCCGCCGGGCCCGCGCCCGCGCGGGATTGCTCAGAGGCCTCGACCAGCGTTTGGCTTGCCAGCGTTTTCAGCTGCTGCCATCCGTCGGGATCCACGCCGATACCCTCGGCCAGGGATTGCTGATGCACCGCCAAAAGATCGGACTCATCGAGTCGTGCCAACAGGGCGTACTCGTCATCTGACCGCACGGTGGGTAGCAGATCCACATGATTGGCCATCACAATGGTAATGCCGTCGTTGGGAGCATCCTCCTCAGGCTGTTCCTCCAGCTGATACACCCGGATCGACGGCACATTAGACCGCGCTCTAAAACCAACGACCTGCTCTGTCAGTGGTGACTGCGCGTGCCGCCAGAAAGCCGTCACGTTCATGCCGCGATCTGCCAGGCGGGCGAGATAACCCATAATCAGCTGACGCTGGCGGCAGTGCCGGATTTTAATGACCGACAAACCACGCACCCGCGCTTTGGTGTAGGCCAGCTCCATCGCCAAATTCCCGGACGCCAGCACGCTGAGTTCTCGTCCGTCGACCACCGCCAGATCTGCGTCCTCGTAAACCAGTTCTGGCCGGCCCTCGGTAGAGGACGCCATGACATACTCGAGACCATCGTGGAGCGCCTTCAGGCCATCGAGCCCGTGGCTTTGCATCCACCCCACCATCGCGGCCGCATCGTCAGCGTGCCCCTCAGAAAATCCCATGCCCAGAAACGCCTTGCGGCAAACTGACTGCAGCTCGTTGAGTGACACCTTCATGCCGCGGAGGACGCCTGCTCGAGGCCTAACGGCGCAAGAGGGAAGCTCCAGTCATCAAATGTCTCCTTGCTCGCCTCGGCTGAGCCAAAGTCACTCAGCATGGGCGCGCCTTGGAAGAACGCGACTCTCACCCAGCGATCACCGCGCGGGTCAAAGCGATGCGCCCCCAAGAACGACAGCTTGGCACGGAGCAAATGCATCGGCTTCATATCGCGGTGCCAAAGATTTGCCCGAATCTCACCGTACTCGGTATTCGCCATGGTCTGAATCCGCCTGACGATACTCATGTACTCGGGGTGCGCCATTAACAGGTCGATTGTCCTGCTACGAGGGCCCGCCTCAAGTACCGCACAAAGCGATTCATAAACCCGCTGCACCCGAGGGCCCACGGCAAGGGACAGTTCTTTTTCTTCACCCGCTTCCTGTCCTCGCACGCCCAGCCGTGGCTCTTCTTTTTCTGCAGAGTGGTACCAGAACCAATAGCGCGCCTCGTCGTTGCTGTAATCTTCCTGAATCGCCCAATCGAAATGGGTTTCGATAATTTGCTTGAGCTGCACCAGCGGCATGTCAGGGGAGAGATCCAGCTTCTCATAAACACTCATGGCGTCATCCAGCGCATCGACCTGCGCGGGATACAGCTCGATCAAAAGCGTATTAACGAGCTCCTGCGTTTCGAGAGAGAGGTGCGTCAACGCCCATTCCGACAGCTGCGCCCAAGAGTTGTCCTCGAGGGGAAGTTGTTCCAGCCACGCCACGATTTGCAGTAACTCCTCATGGGCGACCTGATTGCGCGTTGCCTGAGGCACGTCCTCGATGGCGGTCTCGGACAAATATGCGATGGCCCGTGTGCACAACGCCAGTAGCCGGGTTCGACTCGCTTCATCGGGCTGCTGAGAGATCGCCAGGGCCAATGCTCGCTCGCGCACCAGCACCCACTGACTAATCAACTGTGGGTGGTTGATTAAAAATGGCGCCATACCCAAACCCGTGGAGTTACCAATGCCAAGATAACGCCGAATTGGCGCCGCGAGATCCACCACCCGCTGTGAATCACGACACCGGGCAATGTGCTCTACCTGCTCCACGGAAAATTCGCGCAATAGATAAATAGCCGCCATCTGCGCAGAGAACGGGTGCTGAAAATCGGTGCCCTGCCGCAGGCGGTCATAGTCGGCTATGCCAAACTTGCCGTTTCCATAAACTGCGGTGGTTCGATACAGATACCCCGACTCGCGGAGATAAGTGACGCTCGGCTGCTCACCCGAGGCCAGCGCTGCAACAAAGGCCTGAAAATTCCGCACGCTTTTGTTCGCGCGCGATATCACCAATAACCGCGGGTGCTGACGACCGGCTTCCTGTAGCGGCACATTGGCCGCGAGCGAAGCCATCAGCTCTGCGTCCACCTCGCCTTCTACCAGCCCAAAAGTCACGTCCCAAGCCTCAGCGATCACGCGATCAGTGCGCTGCGCGTCTGCCAAATGTTGCGAGAACACGACGACGTGGTAGTGCCCGGCGGGCGTATCGAGTCGATAAATCGCCTCGCCGTGGCCCTCGTCATCAAGATCAAAATGCGATCGGGACACGCGCCAACCCTGATCACTCATCAGCCGCGTCAGGCGGCGAGCAAAACTGAGTCGCGTTGGCGAAAAAGACCCCAGTCGCTCAAGCTCCATGACGGTCGCTGCAGGACGCAACGACAGCGCAGAGTCAGTCAGCGGTAGGGCATTCGCTGTCATGGCTCAGCGGCACTCCCCGTCGCGATCGCGGCGCCTTGCGTGTCTGCAGGAAAGCGGGGCTGTGCGACGCGGCTCAGGACATCGACCCAGTTACCACCCATGATCAAGCCCAGCTCATCGTCGGCAAAACCGCGCTCACTTAGCGCCGCAATAATGCCCGGGAAGTCACGGTTATCGCGGAACCACGGGAGTGGATCCGGCCACCCGGCGTTGTCGGCGGAACCTTCCCCGTAATCCATGACTTTGGACCAGCGGCCCACCCGCATCCACTCAAGCACGGACTGAGGCTGCGCCTGACACAGGTCAGAGCCAAACCCGATACGCTCAACGCCCATGCGATCGGCCGTCCAAGCGACCATCTCGGTAAATTGCTCGAGGGTGCACTGGGGGCCATCTTTGAGATGGAAGGGATACAGAGAAAAACCCAGCAGGCCCTCGTTGGCGGCGACAGCATCCAACACCTTGTCGGATTTATTGCGCAGCGCAGGATGAAAATGCGACGGGTTGGCGTGGGAAATAATGACCGGCTGTTCTGAGTAGTCGATGGCCTCCAGCGTCGAGCGCTCGGCACTGTGGGACATATCAATCACCATGCCGACGCGATTCATCTCGCGAACCACTTGCTTACCAAACCGGGTGAGGCCGCTGTCCTCGTCTTCGTAGCACCCGCAAGCCAATAAGCTCTGGTTGTTATAGGTGAGCTGCATGATCATGAGGCCCAAGCGACGCATGACCTCAACCAATCGAATTTCATCCTCAATCGGCGAGCAGTTCTGTGCACCGAAAATGATCCCGATGCGGCCCTCCGCCTTGGCTTTGGCGATGTCAGCGGGCTCATAGACGGGTCGAATCAGGTCGGGATAACTCTCAAAACGCTGGTTCCACTCACCCAAGCGCGTCAGCGTCTCGCGGGTATTTTCGTGGTATGCGATCGTGACATGGACCGCATTGAGCCCCCCTTCGCGCATTTGCTCGAAGATTTCGCGCGACCACGCCGAATATTGCAAGCCGTCGATCACTGTCCACTCTTGATTCACTGGGAACTCCCGCGCTTAGGCCTGCAGGTAAACCGTTTTAACGGTGGTGTAGAACTCTCTCGCATATTGGCCCTGCTCTCGCGGACCAAAGCTGGAGTCTTTTCTGCCCCCAAAAGGCACGTGGTAGTCGGTGCCCGCCGTGGGCAAATTGACCATGACGCACCCGGCAACCGCGCGCTTTTTAAAATCAGAGGCAGTGGCCAGCGACTGCGTAATGATCCCGGCGGTGAGGCCAAAATTCGTGTCATTCAAAATCTCGAGCGCGTGCTCATAGTCGGTCGCCCTAATCACACAGGCGATCGGTGCAAATAACTCCTCCCGGTTAATCGCCATGGCGTTATCGGAATCCACAAAAAGCGCGGGCGCCATGTAAAAACCGGGGGTAGCGCAGTTCAGCGCCTCCCCCCCAAACGCGAGGGTCGCGCCCTCCTCAACGCCGCGCGCAATCCAGGCCAAGTTTTCGTTGAGCTGGGTTTCAGACGCGACCGGCCCGATGTCGACACCGTCTTCCAGGGCAGGGCCCACCCGGGTGCTGCTTAGTTTAGCCAGCAGTTTCTCGACAAAGGCATCGTGAATGCTGTCGTCGACGATCAATCGTGACGACGCCGTACACTTTTGCCCGGTGCCACTATAGGCACCCATGAAGGCCGCGTTCACCGCCACATCCAGATCGGCATCTGCCGCCACGATCAAGGCATTCTTGGACCCCATCTCCAATTGGCATTTCACCAAATTGGCCGCCGTCGCTGCCGCCACCTGGCGACCCACATCCAAAGAGCCCGTGAACGAGACAGCGTGAATGCGATCACTGGTGATGATTTGCTCACCGACCGTTGAACCACTGCCCATGAGCAGATTAAACGTCCCGTCAGGCAAATTTTGCCGCGAGATGATCTCGGTCAACGCCCAGGCACTTGCCGGTACCAAATTCGCTGGTTTGAAGATCACCGCGTTGCCAAAGGCCAGCGCCGGCGCGATCTTCCAAACCGCCGTCGCCATGGGGAAGTTCCAGGGGCTGATAATCGCAACCACGCCCACCGGCTCACGCCGGGTTTCGATCTCTATACCCGGCCTGACAGAATCTGTCCGGTCATCAATTTGGCGATGCACTTCGGCCGCAAAATAATGAAAGAACTGCCCGGAGCGATAGACCTCCCCCACACCCTCGGCACAGGTTTTGCCTTCCTCACGTGCGAGTAACTCGCCCAGCTCCGCGCTGCGTTCGATTAACTCGTTACCAATCGCCATGAGTGCCTGATATCGCACCTCGAGGGGTGACTGGCCCCACGTCAGCACAGCGCGATTCGCGGCGTCCAGCGCCTCGTCGACCTGGCCGGCGGAGGCCTGAGCATAATGCCCGACGACATCGTTAGTGTCTGATGGATTGATGTTAGCGACCGACTGATCACTACCCACCCACTGGCCCGCGATGTACAGGGGCTGAATATCCGGCATGCTTTGGACTCCGTGGCGCAACCTATGACTCCCCCGATGCTACCGGCTGCCCTCTGCAAAAGATACGATTTGCGCTACTCCCGAGGGGTTATATCGGGCGCTGGTTTGTCAGCGAGGTCTGTAATCTATGGCGTGCTAAGCTATGCGCCATCGCGCCCAAAGCCACTCCCGAGAGACCCGTGGAGTGGTTGCGCCGTGCCCTCTTTATCTTGGAATCGGCCATGACAAACTCAGCTATGACGGACTCCGCTATGACCGCTGCACCTGCCACTGACCCGTTTGTGACCGCCACAACTGAGAAGGGCGTTCTGTGGCTCACCCTCAATCGGCCGCAACGGCGGAACCCCCTCTCCACCGAGATGATTGCCGCGCTATCGCAGTCCATCGCCACAGGCAATCAGGACCCCGCCGTGAAAGTCATGGTTATCGCCGGCAGCGGCCCCGCTTTTAGTGCAGGCCACGATCTCGCTGAAATTCAGCGCCGCGCAGACGAGGAGTACACCGCCTGGCAGGCGCGAGTGCGGCAACTGCTCGCGGCGTGTGCCGCTATGATGAACAGCATCCTGCACAGCCCGAAGGCGGTCATCGCCAGCGTTCAGGGCATTGCCAGCGCTGCGGGCTGCCAGTTGGTCTCCGCCTGCGACCTCGCGATTGCGTCTGACGAGGCGACCTTCTGTACCCCGGGCGTGAACATCGGCGTCTTTTGCACAACGCCGCTGGTGGGCATTGGCCGTAACCTCTCGCGAAAGCACGCGTTAGAAATGGCCCTGACGGGCGAGCAATTCGACGCCGCAACGGCAGAACGATTCGGCCTGATCAACCGGCACGTTCCCGCGAGCAGTCTGCATACGGCCACGAGTTCGCTGGCTGAAAAGATCGCATCGCGCTCGCCCGAGAGTATTGCTCGCGGCAAATCAACCTTTTATCGCCAGGTAGAAATGCCGCTCGATGAGGCGTTCGCGCTGGCCAATCAGGTGATGCTCGACAACCTGACTTCGGAGGGTGATGCCAAAGAGGGGATTGATGCGTTTTTTGATAAACGCGCGCCACAGTGGGGCGAATAGCACCTTGCGATTGGATTCCGATAAACAAATTGCTGACTTACTCAATGCGGTTAAGAGAATCGCGGTACTCGGCGTCAGCGCGCGACCCGAGCGTCCGAGCCATCAGGTCTTTCAGTTTTTGCTGGAGCAGGGATACGACGCAATACCGGTCAATCCGCAGCTTGCGGGGGAAACCCTGCTGGGGAAGCCCGTACTCGAATCGATCTCGGCGGCGACAGCCGAGGGACCGGTCGATATGGTAGATGTCTTCCGCGACAGCCGTTTTTTGCCAGAGGTGACCCAGGACGTACTGCGATTGGGCATTAAGGCCCTCTGGACTCAGCTGGATGTGACTCACCCGGAAGCCGAGCAGACCGCGCTCGAAGCAGGAGTATCGCTGGTGGTGGATCGCTGCCCGGCGATTGAAGTCCCTCGGTTACAGCGACTCGGACTGATGCCCGCGGTCTAGCGCACAGACGTTGGCGGACTCCCTGACCATGACCGCGCATTCGGAGACATCGCTATAGCGTCTTCCCCTTCGTTTCTTCCAACTGCGACAACGACCACAGCGTCAGCAGCGCCGCCACCATGATGTACACCGATACAAAGAAAATACCGAACTCGTTCCACAGTAACACTGCGATGGTGGGCGCCAGTGCCCCGCCCAGAATCGCGCCGATCTGATACCCCAACGAGGCCCCCGAATAGCGGACTTCGGTAGTAAAAAGCTCAGTAAAATAAGCCGCTTGCGGGCCATACTGCATGCCCAGAAAGATCATCCCGACAGTCACTGCCAAAGTGATCATCAGCGGGCTACCCGTATCGATCAGCGGGAACAGGGCGAAGCCCCAGGCCGCGGTCAAAATCGCACCCCAGCGATAGATTTGCTTGCGTCCGACTCGGTCCGACAGCCCAGAAAAATAAAATAACGCGGGCACCATCACCGCCGCGGCGATGAGCACCGAGACGAGCATTTCGTCCCGGGTTAAGTCGACCGAGGGTGAATTCAAACCGTACGCAATCACAAACGCAATTAGGATATAAAACGTGACCTGCACCGACAGAAAGGCACCGGCGGCCAACATGATGCGTCGCGGATAACGTCGCAGGGCCTCAAGCACAGGCGATTTGGCGATCTCGGCCTGCTGCCCAGCGTTGGCCTGTGCCGCCTGCAGCGCCTTAAAGGCCTCGGTATCCTCCATGCGGAGCTGCACGTAAAGCGAAATACCAATAAGGACAACGCTGGCGACAAAAGGTAACCGCCAACCCCATGCCATAAATGCCTCGTCACTCATGGACGCGCTCGCGGCGACGAATGCCAGATTGGCAAGAATGACTCCCACAGCGGCCCCCGACTGCGCGTACGCCCCATACCAACCCCGGCGACTAGCAGGCGCGCTTTCGGTCACCAACAGCATGGCACCGCCCCATTGCCCCCCAACGGCAAGCCCCTGCACAAAGCGCAGAAACACCAGGCATAGAGGCGCAGCGATTCCGATCGATTGGTAGGTTGGCAGGAGTCCGATCAGCGTTGTGGCAACACCCATCATCATCAGCGCGATCACCAAGGTGCGCTTTCTGCCCACCTGATCACCGAAATGCCCAAACACGACGCCTCCGAGCGGGCGCGCAATGAAACCGACGGCAAAGGT
>Ga0255766_10000601_pt1 | contig 32939 bp, 32 predicted proteins | sample 071ome_23_FD_179966 | JGI IMG/M metagenome (GOLD analysis project Ga0255766, IMG submission 179966) | Coastal salt marsh microbial communities from the Groves Creek Marsh, Skidaway Island, Georgia - 071403BT metaG (version 2) | ecosystem: Environmental > Aquatic > Marine > Intertidal zone >...
AAGGCAGCCCCAACAAGTGGTATATGCCTCTGACTGCTCTTTGTCTTGAGGCGCCTCCATGCGTGTGGCTTAAGGCTTATGTAGGGTGTCTTTGCATCCATCACAAAATCTTCTTTGGATAACCCAACAGCCTCTGATAACCGCATACCGGTATCGCTGATTAAAGCTAGCAACCATCTCTTCTCATCATCTGCCTTGATACATCTTTGCTGCAAGCGAATGAGTTTGTCTTGAGGGATTGGCTGTCTGTCTTCAGTGTCATTACGGTCAGGCATATAGGTTTTGGCGAAGGCGTTGTTACCTTCGATACCATGCTCCAACATAACGAGATTGATGATAGACCTGACTGAACCGAATATGCGTTTTACACTGCCTAATGATAGCCCTTTGGCAAACAGATGGTCACGAAATGCAGCTGCATCAGATGAGGCATAGGCAGTGATGGGTCTGTTACCCAATGCCTCAACTACATACCTGCTGTTGCGTATAGCAGCACGAACAAATGTTGGGCTATCTTTGTTAGCCTTCAACTGAAGATACATCTCAACAGCTTCAAGCAGAGTTGGACTTTTATCTTCCATGTCAGCTTTATCAACAATCAGCAGATGCAAAGCTGGCACATCCATCTTTTGCAATCTCAACCCATGTCAATAGTCATCCAACCTTTGGCTGATTGATTGAGCAGCACGAGATGCCGCTTTAGGTGATTTGGTACGAAGGCTTATACTGACCCTGTCACTACGATAGTACTGCCGCACATCAGCAGGCACTCGTCTGACAAAGTGATAAACACCATAGCGAACACGGATATATGAGGATTGATTGTACGTCATTCTGTACGCCACCTGACCTGTTAGCACATAAAATGCTTACATTTCAGTGGTCAGTGGTGCCGGATGAGGGAATCGAACCCCCAACTAACCATTACGAATGGTCTGTTATGCCATTTAACTAATCCGGCGGCATGGATGGCGTGGCGTTTGCCGATAAAACAGCAAATCCTGATCGGTGCCTTTATACCCTGTTCTCATCTTTGGCTTCAATAGGCTTTGCCGCGTCGCCAGCGGGTTTATGCCCATTTGACCAGCTGGCCTGTTTGATTAGCGGGCCTGTTTGATTAGCGGGCTTGTTCCGGTCGGTCGACGCCAAACAAGGCCAGCAAACTCGTCACAGCTTGGGCAAAAAGCCTGCCAGTCATCATGCCGGCTTTTACAGGCCGTGCAGTGCCATATCGGCTTGCTGTCCTCATCACTGCCATCAAAATCCCTTGCCTCGGCAAGTAACCGTTCAGCCTCGCCTTCAATTCCGGCGAGGCGCGCCTGTTCGGCAACCAGATGATAGCCGGTCTTTTGGTGCGCTGGATCAAGCTTTTGAAGCAGTTTGATCAGCCGGGCAATAAACTGGCCGTCATTGCTTTTCCATGCCGCCTTTAGCCTTGTGACAATCCCATTATGCGGGGCAAGCTGAAACGCCGTTTCCAAGATTTTTGCCGCAGTTGAATGCGCCTTATCGTCAAGGTAATGATCGGCAAGCATCATGACCGCCGGCAAAAAAGCCGGATCAAGTTTCAATGCTGCCTTCAATTCCTTGTTTGCCACTGTCCTATCATCGGCAAGGTCTTTTGCCTTTAGAACGTGCAAACTGCAACGCTGGCGCAAAATTGCTGCGAAAGAATCTGCCGCTACTGCCATTTTGGCCTTTGATTTTTTCTGCTGGCGGCTGATGACCTCTAATGCAGGCAGCGCCGCACTCCAGTCATTACGGTCAATCTCCAGCCTGAATAAATGATCAGCAGCCAGAACCGAATTTGGTTTTAATGTGAGCGCTGCCTTCGCCGCGTCACGAGCCATCGCCGGATCCTGATCGTCAAGTGCCAACCGCATCAGCCCAATATGCCCCAAAAACGCCGTTTCACGGTCGTCCAACAGCGATGTAAAGTAACGCCGTGCCGCCTGATAATCACCAGCCAGATGCGCCGCCTGCGCCGCCAGTAAACCGGTTAATTTTGGTGCCTTTAACAGCCGGTCAGCGCGGCTTGCATATTTTCGCGCCTCGGCTGGCTCGCCCGCCGATACCGCCATCAACCCCAATGTCAGGGCATGATGCCCAGCGTCTTCGCGGCGCTGGCGAAGCCGTCCACCAAGCCAGCCCGGCATGTCCCGAATGGCGCGCCATAGACGATCAAAAAATACCAGTATGAGCGCAAAAGTAACGATCAGCACAACCGCAAGGCTCGTCGGCAATGCCATTTCCCAACCAAGCCACTCAATTTGCACCTCACCGGGCTGGGACGCAAGCCAGCTCGCCGCTGCCGCTGCCGCGATAATGATTACAAAAAGAAGAATAAGCCTATTAAACATAATACGACAACAATCCGGCCGGTGGCATTATGGCTGCTTGATCACGGCGGCAAGGTGGCTTGTCACCAGCACATTAACCGCCTTATCGAGTGATTGCCGCGCGGTGGCGGCCTGCACCCAGCGATCCAGCGGTGGCAGATCAACACCTGACCATTGCTCAGCCGCCCGCAGTGCCGCCGCAAGATTCTTGACCGCCAGCGCCGCCTCGAACTGGCGCAAGGCCATTGCATTGCCGTCAGCCGCATCCCCTATCGGCCGCAATTGCACAAGCTGACCAATCTTGGCGCCAATTTTTTCCAGAAAGCCGGCATTATCACCGGCACGGTTCAAGGCTGTAGTCATTTGCGGCACCAGATTATAGGCGTCTTGGATCAATTGTGGAGCGCTTGCGGGAAGCGGGTTTGCCGTCTGGCGCAATTGATCTAAACCGGCCACCGGTACACCGCGATCGACCAACCCTTGAAGAAGCTGTACCCATCGATCAAGCGGCTGACCCGCCAGATTATCCGCCAATAGGCCACTGACGACCAGCAAACCGGTTTGTCCGGTACTCGGCAGGCCAGCTTGGCTAGTGCTTAACCGGTTAGCAGGATCAGCCGGAACAGACGTTTCTTGTGCGGCTTGAGACTCTTGTGCGGCTTGGGACGGGGTTTTCCGAATTGCACGATCGGCAAGTCCGGCCTCAAGCGCGGCAAATCGGCGATCCATATCAGCGCGCCACGTGGCCAAATCAGAGGATGCCAGATCAGAAGATGCCAGATCTAAAACCTGATTTGGGGCCGCATTTGAGACGATCTTGGCTAGCTGATCCTGCAGTGCGGCAAGCGCCGCCTGTTGGCTTTCACGTTCCCTCGCAAGCCGAGCCATTAGCGCGGCCAGTCTCTCATCCAGTGCGGCCTGATCGATGGTAGAATTAATGTCTGGTGACGTTTGGCGCTTTTCGAGATTCTGTTGATTGGCGACTGCAGCCCGAGCTACCGCCATTTCTGCCGCGTGATGGCGGTGCTGCCAGATTGCAAACCCCGCTAGCCCGATAGCAAAGACTGACAGGCCCAGCGCTGCAAATATAATTGCCTGAAACATTGGCAATGGTTTCGCTAAAAGTTTTGAGTCTGGTGCCCCCGAAACCGCATCAGACATGGACGCATCAGAGGGGGCCGCATCAGACGACGCCGTGTCATTCTTTGTGCCAGCCTTTTTTGGCGAGATGGTTTGGGCGGGTTTCTCGACCGCTTCACCGTCAATCATATCGCCCGGTCTGGCAGATGGTTGCTTTGGTTTTGCCATGATGCGCTGTGGTATGTCCTGTTTGCCGTTGGCCTGCGGTGATATCGTTCGATCACCCGCAAACTATATCCCTTGAAAACCATATCATAGCACCGCGATAAGATACCAGCATGACCTAAAGTATGATGGCGCAAATTTTCGTGGCGGTGGTCGCCTCACTGTTCACGTTGATGGCGCAGAACCGCAATTGCCATCAACCGGCTGCGGCGTGGATGGCGCGCCGTATAGACTTTCTTCCAGCCACTACCGGCGGCGCTGGCAATGGCATTGCTGCCAGCAATCAAACTGATCGACGCCAAAGCTGCATCCTGTCCGGCGGCGGCAATCGCCGCCCGAAACAGCTGGATTGACCGCGGCGACATGGCAATGACCGCCGCAATTTTTTGGCCGTCCAGCGCATTGGTGATTGCTGGTGTAAAACCGGCCGCCGCAACCATCTGATAAACCGGCACCCGCTCGACGTCAAAATCCGGTAAAGCCGCTGCCATATCAAAGCTGATGTCAACCGCGCTTGGCCAGACCAGACGGCCAGTCGCCACCCCAAATGACGCACTAAATAACGCACCAGCTTGCCGGATTGGCGCGATCAGGCCAGCCCCACCGCCATTACCAGTGATCAATCTAGAAAATCCGGCATCACGTGCAGCTGCCGCCGTTGCCGTGCCAACGACAAAGGCCGGTTTCATCATCCATGCCGCGGCCTTGGGCGATTGCCGGATCGCATCAACCGCATGACGGCTGGTAAAGATAACCCCATCATAACCGGCTGGATCGGGCAAATCATGCACCAGTGCTGTACCGCGCATAACCGGGCTGGCAAGCGCCGGAACACCATAACGTTGCAGCCATAATACATCACGATCAGCATCAGGCTGAGGCCGGATAATTAGGGTGGATTTTGCCATCATCATCCCTTTCTTGCCGCGAATTTTGCCGGCGCTTGCCAACCAGCCGGTCACCAGCTTGGTCGAAAACACTCCAATACTGCCGCCCGCCCGATCAATCGTGATCAGGCAAGAAACGCACGGCCCCCTGCAAGACCCAGTAATTCTGCACCCAATTCCGCGCCAAGCCTTTCTGCCTGATCGGCGGGGGCGCAGATTTGGCGGCGATGTGCGGCGCTGCCATCGGGCCGCAGGATCATCCCATCAAGCGTCACCTGACCGGCCTCATCAAGCACCGCACTTGCCGAAATCGGCGTCTGGCATGACCCGTCCAAAAAGCTAAGAAGCGCACGTTCGGCAGTCACCTCGACAAGCGCCTTAGGGCAGGTCAGGCCGCCGACAAGCGCCTTTACCGCAACCGCGCGCGGTGTATCAGGCGCGGCAATCTGCACAGCGAGCGCACCTTGTGCCACCGCAGATGGCATGATTTCGGCTGCAATCGGCGTATAGTCAATTTCGACACCAAGCCGTTTGATACCAGCAACAGCAAGAATAAGAGCGTCATAATCGCCGGCTGCTAACAACCCAAGCCGCCGGTTTAGATTGCCGCGGATTAGCTGGATTTGAAGATCAGGCCGGTAATTCAGTAAAATAGCGGCACGGCGCACCGATGCGGTGCCGATTCGTGCGCCCTTCGGCAAATCATCAAGGCTGCGATATGGCCCAACAAGCGCATCACGCCGATCTTCGCGTGTCAGTACCGCGCCAATTTCGGTGCCGGGGGCAAAGAATGTTTCCATATCTTTCATCGAATGCACCGCGGCATCGGAAACACCAGCCAAAATTGATCGTTCCAGCTCCTTGATAAATAGCCCCTTGCCACCGGCCTCGATAAGCGGGCGATCCAGAATCCGGTCGCCCTTGGTGGTCACCGGACGCACCGTAACGGCGGCAGGTTTCAATGCAGCGCACACCATCTCAGCCTGCACCATTGCCAACTGCGATGCGCGGCTTGCCAGCCTCAGCGGCTCGGCATCAAAAAACGAGAAATCAACTTTCATAGCACGCCATGTCTAAAGGGGCTGGAAGGCAAATGCAAAGCCAAAAACCCCGCTTTCGACAAAAACCATCGCACCCCGCCACTTTACCGAGAGGACTGGCATCTCAATCCGGCTTCGGATAAGGTGAGGCAAATTTGTTTTAGGAATTATTATTCATGGCTCAACGCCCCGTTATCATGCTTGGTATTGAAAGCAGCTGTGATGAAACTGCGGCAGCCATTGTCGCGGCTGACAAGACCATTCACGCCAATGAAATTGCGTCGCAAATTGACACACATGCAAAACATGGCGGCGTTGTGCCGGAAGTCGCCGCACGGGCGCATCTTGAAATGATTGATCAGGTGATCCGTGACGCATTGGCAACCGCCGGCATGACAATGGGTGATATTGATGCGGTTGCTGCCACTGGCGGGCCGGGTCTGATTGGCGGGGTTGCTATCGGCACGGTTACGGCCAAGGCCATCGCCGCAGCCCGAAACATTCCCTATTACGCGGTAAATCACCTTGAAGGCCATGCACTTAGCCCGCGTCTTGCCGATGATGTGGCTTTTCCCTATTTGCTGCTGCTAGTGTCAGGCGGCCATACGCAATTGCTGGCTGTTGTTGGCCCTGGACAATATCACCGTTATGGCACAACCATGGATGATGCGGCTGGCGAGGCGTTTGACAAATGCGCCAAGGCGATGGGGCTTGGCTATCCGGGTGGGCCTGCCATCGAGGCGGCGGCAAAGAACGGCAATCCAAAATCAATTGCCCTGCCGCGCCCATTAAAGGGCAGCGCAAATTGCCATTTTTCCTTTTCCGGTCTGAAAACCGCGCTTGCCAACCGCCTTGACCAGCTCGGCGGGCCCGAGGCCGCGCCATTGGCCGATCTTGCCGCCAGCCTGCAAGCCGCTATCGCAGATTGTCTTGCCGACCGTACCAAAATGGCAATGGCACGCTTTCGTGACGCTTTTCCGCCGCAAGATGGAATTCAGCCCGCCTTGGTGATCGCTGGCGGTGTTGCCGCAAATAAACATATTTTCACCTGTTTGCAGCAGGTTGCAGATGCCGCTGGGTTTCGATTGTCTGTACCGCCCGCCAAATTATGCACTGATAATGCGGCGATGATCGCCTGGGCCGCACTCGAAAGGCTGGACGCCGCTGACGATCTGGCCTTTGCGCCGCGCCCGAGATGGCCACTTGATCCTGAGGCTAGCCCGCCGCCGGGTCGAGGAGTCCGTCAATGAGCCGCGCTGTTGTTATTGGTGCTGGCAGTTGGGGGGCAGCCATCGCCAGCGCATTGCAGCGCGCTGGCCAGTCCAGCATGGTTCTGGCACGTCGTCAGGAAAGTGTTGATGCGCTGGCCGCTGGCCGCTGCCTGCACTTGCCGGATGCTGAACCGGCGGCGCCGATTGCCGCGACCCTTGATCCCGCCTGTCTTGATGATGCCGCACTGATTTTTGTTGCGGTTCCGGTGGTGGCGAATCAGGCCAGCTTTTTAACCATCGCTGAACGTCAGAACGGACGTCAGCCGGGCGCCGTTATTCTGTGCGCCAAGGGCATTAGCAAGGCCGATGATGGCAGTGCCATGCTGCTGAACGATCTTGCCGCAAGATCATTACCAGACCATCCCTTGGCGGTGTTTTCGGGGCCAAGTTTTGCCGATGAAGTCTTTGCCGGATTGCCCGCCGCACTGGTCGCTGCCAGCAATGAGACCGCCATTACCAACCGCATTCAAGATGCGTTTGAGGGCAGTAATTTGCGGCTTTACAGCAACGATGACCCGGTTGGTGTCGCACTGGCTGGTGCAATGAAAAACGTCATTGCTATTGCCGCTGGCTGTGCTGTTGGTGCTGGATTTGGTGATAATGCCAAAGCCGCAATCCTAACCCGGGGCCTTGCCGAAATGGCCCGTTTCGCCAGCTTGATGGGTGCCAAGCCAGACACGATTTTTGGCCTTGCCGGTGTCGGTGATCTGGCCTTGACCTGCGCCGGGCCACATTCACGTAATATGGCATTTGGCATGGCGCTTGGGCGCGGTGAAACACCACCAGCAAAACTTGCCGAGGGCAGCCGTACCGTCTCGCAACTGGCGGCATTAGCCAAAGCCAAAGGGGTCGATTTGCCGATCACCAATGCGGTGGACAAGCTGGTTAATCACGGGCAAGATTTGCATAGCGTTGTCGCAAGCCTGCTAGCGCGGCGTGCCGGCGCCGAATAGCGCGGCCATATTAAAGATCACGAACCAGATAAATCATACGAGGATCATGGTGCAATATTGGCTGATGAAATCCGAACCATCATCATGGTCGTGGCAAAATCAGCTTGACCGTGGCCGCGCTGGCGAGAGCTGGGACGGCGTGCGCAACTATCAGGCAGCGAATAATATGAAAGCCATGCAAATCGGTGATCTGGTTTTTTTCTATCATTCGGTCGATGAAAAACAGATTGTCGGCATTGCCGAAATATGCGCGCTTTATCATCCCGACCCAACGGATATCACTGGCCGGTTTGGTATGGTTACGATCCGCGCGGTAAAATCCATGAATCGGCCCGTTACCCTCGCCCAGATCAAGAGTGATGAACGCCTGGCCGATATGCCATTAGTGCGCCAGTCACGTCTGTCGGTAACCCCGGTTTCAGCCAGTCATTGGGCCGTTATTATGGAAATGGGCGAAACCAGCCTTTAGCCTTTTTTCGCCAAACGCGATTACTCATTAGAGGCGCGATCACTCACAGGCCGATTGCGAACTGCGCGGGCGTTTGATCAAAAACAGATTGCGCAGATAGATAAACAGCCCCAGCCCCTGTCCGCAGATGATCACCGGATCTTGCCGCCAGATCGCATAAAGCAGCAGAACCGCGCCACCGCCAATCGAAAAATACCAAAACGCAATCGGGATCACTGAACGGCCCTGACCCTCTGAGGTCAGCCATTGCACGATAAAGCGCATGGCAAATAACCCCTGTCCGGCAAATCCAACGATGATCATGATCTGTTCTGGATGTGTGGCAAGGCTGTCGGGCAAGAACGGAAACACAGCCAATAGCGCATTGGCAAATCCGCGTGCCACCATTTCAATTGATGCGGACAGATAGGCTATCATCGCGCATTTCCTTTTGCCGATTTTGGCTTATCAGATGCCTTTTTAACAGTTTTGGTGACATCTTTTTTCTTGGCAGATTTTTTCTTGGCAGAGGTCATTTTTTTGCCAGCTGCCGTCTTGCCAGTTACCGTCTTGCCAGCCGCTCTTTTTGGTGCCCTGCGTGGGGCGTTTATCTCGTCTACTGCGCCTTGCATTGGGGCGCGGCGTAATAGCCACATCACCCCAAGCACGTCGGAAACGCCAACAAGCAACCGGTCCAGAATTCGGTATTTTGACGTTCCGGCGATCCGCGGCCGATGCGCCACCGGCACACCAAGAACGATACCGCCATTACGGCGCACAAGGCTTGGCATAAACCGGTGCATATGATTGAAAAAGGGCAATTGCAAAAACAGCGCCCGTGGCAGAATTTTAATACCGCAGCCCGAATCCGGATGCGTATCGGCAAGCAGGCTCGCCCGCACCCATTTTGCGCCACGCGACGCCACAAGGCGCATGGGGCTGTCATCACGCAGCTGCCGGATACCGGCAGCCATTACCATCTGGCCGCCTTTGCTGGCTGCAATCACTGTCGCCTCAAGCGCCGGAAAATCGGCTGGCACATTCTGCCCATCACCGTCTAGGACACCAATTAGATCACCATTTGCCTGCAACAGACCAGACCGGATTGCCGCACTTTGGCCAGCGCGATGAGCATGACGAAGCACGCGTAATTGCGGCACCGCGATCAATGCTGCGGCTAATTCATCTGCAGTTGCGTCATTGCTTGCATCATCAATATAGATAATTTCAAACCGGCGGCCGTCAAAAACGCTGCAAATCTCGTCGATGAGCGGGCGGATATTGCCAGCCTCATTCATCACGGGGACCAAGATCGAGATATCAACAGGTTGGCTGGCGGCGGTCATCGTCTGGGCATGGTTCTTTCTGGCAGCGGTTAATTTTACGGCCGTTAAAGCTGGATGAATACCATTAGTGGAACAATCATAACAGCCATTATCGTTTCCCGCTTTTACTCCTTGCTCGCTTTCGCGTCAAATATCTCGGCGCGATATAGCAAAATAAGCACGTCCTGGCCCTTTGATATGTTGAATCCGTTCACCTGTAACGGCGGCATTAGCCCAAGCTCTAATTGGCTGGCAGCCTCGAGAAATGCCGCTTGTTGGCGCGCTTCGATTAGCGCCAGCCCGCCAGGTGCCTCGACCAGAAACAAAGCAGCCTCTCTTGGGTCAAGCAATAGTAAATCACGCCCCAGCAAGAACACTAATGATGGTTCCTGATAACCGCTGGTCGCAATCGCCACTGGCGGGGTTGGCAAATCGGCAATTTTGGCGGCAATTGCACTGGAGACATGAATGCGCGACAGCGACGGAATAACGCCAGAAAAGACAACCATATGAAACAGCATTGCCGCGCCAATCATGCCAAAAAACGGTCGCCACAAGGCCTGTTTTATCCATAGGTGACCACACCACCCCGCCACCCCGGCGATAACTAGTGCCAGCAACGCAAACAGCATGGCCTCGCGGCTGGTCTCGCCGCCAAAGCGCATTGCGCCCCATAAACTTACCGCCGCCAATAGGCCGCCGACACCGATACCAAGATAGCGGCAAATCAATCCAGCAAGATAACGCCATCTAGCGCGCCCGTCTGATGGGTTTGACAGGGCTGTAACGCCGCCAATAAGCAGCAGAATAATCGCTGGAAAAACCGGCAGCGGATAATGCGGCAATTTGGTTGGGATCAATTCGATCATGACCCAGAACGGTACAATCCAGGCGAGTAAAAACCGGCTTTCGGCCCGTTTGGTGAATTGCCTGACCTCGGCCAATGCCCAAACCAGAAGCGGGGTCGCCGGCCAGATCAATAATCCAACGATCAGCGCATAAACCCCCGGCGGTGCGCCGTGTGATTCCTGCCCCGATTTCACCTTTGCCATAAGATCGCCACTTACCGCAGTTGATAAAAACGCGCCGTCGGTTGCGGCGGTGACCAGCACCGCCCACGGCAAACAGATGATCAAAACCAACATTAGCCCGGGCCAGAACCGGATGATCCGAAGCCAGCGATAGTGCCGATGCCACAGGCATAATCCGGCCAAAGTAAGCAAGGCCAGAACCGGCAAAACCGGCCCTTTAATCATGATCCCTGCCGCCATCGCAAGCCAGAACCATAGCCAGCCATATCGCGGTGCGGGCTGATCATTTTGCCAAGCGAGATAAAGCTGCATTAACGCCCATTGCTGGGCAAGTGCCAACGCCATCAAAACCGTGTCAGTTTTGGCAAGGTGAGCCTCGCCAAGCAGCAAAAACCCGCTGGAAAACAGAGCCGCCACCGCCAATGCAGCGCGCGGTTCGTATAAACGCAAACCAATATGGTAAAGCATGAAAACCGCAGCCAGCAGCGCGAATAGGTTTACCAACCGGTAGGATGAAATCGTTTCTGGCCCCAAAACGCGGGCAAAACCTGACTGTAGCCAGTAGATGCCTGCCGGTTTTTTTGCACGCAACTCATCTTGAAAACGAACCGTGACATAATCGCCTGACTGCAGCATCTGTTTGCTGGCCTGGGCGAAACGCGACTCGTCGCGATCCATCGGCGGTATCGAATGATGACCGAGTAAGATCATCACCGACAAGATAGCCATGAGGGCATATAAGGCCGCACGCGAATGAAAGAAGGGCAAAATTCGTTATCCTCTTATGCCACAAATGCAAAAAGCATAGCCAAGGCATAACAAGTTTCTCTGGGGTTAGGCAATGCGGATCGTCGATTATTAACCCTGATAGGGGCGTTAATGCATTTTCATCAGCAAAAATGAAATCTGTTTCACGGCGTGCTGGGGGTGCGTTATTCAGCAGCTTGGCGATGGCCGGTTTTTGTGCTGACATTGTGGGAACCCTCGGCGCAATCGAATAGGCATAAGATGCTGAAACCCACCCCGAAATCTGGCCCAAAATCTGCATCAAAATCCGGCCCGGTCTCCCAGCAGCACGACCATACCGGATGGCGTCATATCTGGCAGCTGGCATGGCCGATCATGCTGTCCAATGTCACCATACCGCTTGTTGGGGCGGTTGATGTGGCGATGATGGGGCGGCTTGATGATCCGGTATTTATCGGCGGTGTCGGGCTTGGCATGATCGTATTCAATTTCATTTATTTCGGGCTTGGTTTTTTGCGAATGGGCACAACCGGCCTCGTCGCCCAGATGTATGGTACCGGTCAGGATGATAAGATCGCGTTTTTGTTGATACGCGGTATTACCCTCGCTTTTGGTCTTGGCGGGGTATTTATCTTGGCATCACCGCTGGTCAGCACTATCGCGGTCAACGCGTTTTCTGCCAGTGAGCTGGCCGAACAGTTAATGGTCGAATATATCAGTATCCGCATTTTTGCAGTGCCGGCGGCCCTTGCCAATATGGTGCTTCTTGGCGGGCTATATGGACGCCAGCAAATGCGGCTTGGCATGGGATTGCTGTTTCTGGTGAATGGCATCAATCTGGTGCTGGATGTCATCCTTGTCACCGGCTTTGGGATGAGTGTGAATGGTGTTGCACTGGCGTCAGTGGCGGCACAATGGGGCGGCCTCGCCTTTATGATCTGGCGGATTACGCGCCGCTGGCCAGGCCAGCTAGGCCGATTGCTTCGGCCGCCGACCGGCGCGCGCTTGCCCGAATGGCTTGACCTTGCCGCCTATCGCCAGTTCTTTAGCCTTGGCCGTGATATTTTTATCCGCACAATCCTGCTGATCGGTTGTGAAGCATTATTGTTGAATGAGGCGGCCAAGCTCGATGATTTGGCACTTGCCACGTGCCAGATCATGCTGTCGCTCTTTGGCCTTCTGGCCTTTGCCATTGACGGGTTTGCCCATGCTGCCGAAGCCCTTGTTGGCGAGGCTATTGGACGGCGGAATCCGCTTATGCTTCGCATTGTTATTCGCCGGACAAATTATCTGGCAGGCATGATGGCATTGATGCTGGCATGTCTGTTATGGGCGGGTCAGGGCGTCATCTTGGCATTGCTGACCAGCCAAGAGGAATTGATTATCTTTATTGATGACTATTGGAAATGGGTAATTATCCTGCCTCTCGTTTCGTTTTTGGCGTTTCAGATGGACGGTATTTTTGTTGGCGCAACAAAAGGCACGCAGATGCGCAATGCGATGATCATTGCCTCGGCTGGCTTTGCTATAGCCATTTTCTATCTTGCAGTCGGGCTGGCAGGTTTAATGGCAAGTTTTGCCAGTTATCTTGCGCTTCGCGGCATCAGCCTTTGGTGCCTGATCGGCCATGTTCACGCCGAAGCAGAACCGTTAAAAAATGACACATAATCTGCCGGCTTGGTAACCGCTGGAAGGCGCGCTATAGTCTGGCGCTGGAGAAGAATATATCGCCCAATATATCGCCCCATATATTGTGGTTAATAGGGCTGACTGACGGGCGGGATTTGAAAAAGGTTTTAAAGCGATGATTGAAAAATTTGGTTTAAAAAGCGCTGGCGCAAACGGCACTGAAATTCGCCTGATGACAGCAGATGATTTTGCCAGCTGGCTGGCGAGCGCCACTCCAGCCCAACAGAATTGGGTGACCGCGCAGGGCTTTTCCGCCAAGCCGGGCAAGGCGATCTATTTTGCAGCAGATAACGGGCAGATTGATTTTGCCATCGGTATTTTTGGCAATCATGCAGTGTGGGATGGGGCGGCATTGGCGGCCAGCCTGCCAAAAAACCATTGGCGATTTATCGCTGCATCGGATGAGCTCAACCAGAATCTGCTCGAAAGCCTCAGCCTTGGATGGGGCCTTAGCCAATATCATTTTCACACCTACCGCGACACGCCCGCACCGGTGATCAATTTCTTGACACTGCATGATGATGTGAATGGCTCCCGCCTTATCGGCCAGCTGGGCGGAATCTATCTATGCCGTGACCTGATTAACCAGCCACCAAACCATATGACTCCGGCGGCTCTGCAAGCGGCAATGGAAACCCTTGCCAAAACACATAACGCCGCACTGGAAACCCATAGCGGTGCTGCTCTGGAAAAAGATTTTCCGGCAATTAATACTGTCGGTCGTGCCGCAGAAATTGGCCCCAGATTAATGGATCTTCGCTGGGGAAAAAGCGGCCCTAAAATCACCCTGATCGGCAAGGGTATCACCTTTGATTCGGGCGGACTTGACCTAAAGCCGTCAAAGGCGATGGAGATGATGAAAAAGGATATGGGCGGTGCGGCAACGGTGCTTGGGCTTGCCGAGGCGCTGATGACCAGCAATGTTAATATCCAGCTTCGCGTTCTGGTTGCCGCCGCTGAAAATGCTGTTTCGGATCGGTCGATGCGACCACTTGATATCATCGATACGCGCGCCGGCATCAAGGTAGAGGTTGGCAATACCGATGCCGAAGGCCGGTTGGTCTTGGCGGACGCGCTGACCTATGCGCTTGAGGGCAAAGCAGAAGATGCCCCGGATTTTCTGATTGATTTTGCGACCTTAACCGGGGCTGCAAGGGTGGCACTCGGCACCGAATTGCCAGCACTATTCTGCAATGACGACAGCACAGCAAATGCAATTTTAAATGCGGCAGGCGACGTCGGAGACCCGTTATGGCGATTGCCCTTGTTTGATGATTATGACCGGCATCTTGACGCTGGCTATGCCGCATTGTCGAGCACTGGCTTGTCGGGATATGCAGGCGCCATCACTGCCGCGTTATTCCTGCGGCGGTTTGCTGGCAAAACCAGCAACTGGGCGCATATTGATGTGATGGCATGGAACCTTGCATCACGACCGGGCCGACCAAAAGGCGGCGAGGCAATGGGGCTTCGTGCGATCTATAGCTTTATCGAGTCTTTTTAAAAAAACCTAATAGCCGCGGCTCCAATCAACCCGATTGTCAGGCTCGTTACCGGCCATAATGGCACGGATTGCTGCGGCGACCTGCATCGCGGCAGTGTTTGGATTTGTTTGTGCCGCAACGTGAGGCCAGACGGTGATTTTGGGGTGCGCCCAAAAGGCATGATCGGTTGGCAGTGGCTCAGTTGCAAACACATCCAAGGCCGCACCAGCAATCTGCCCGCTGGCAATGGCCTCTAGCAAATCCGCGTCTACCAGCTGGGGGCCACGCCCGCCATTGATGATATAGGCACCCTTGGCAAGCTGGTTAAATAGCTGGCTGTTCATAATGCCCGTTGTTGCTGGCGTTAATGGCAGCACTGAAATCAGGATATTCAACCCATCAAGAAAGGCAGGTAAATTTTCCTCACCAGCAAAAATTTCAACATGTTCGACCTGTCGCACGCTGCGCGCCCAGCCGCGAACATCAAAGCCCAAGCTGGCAAAGCGGCGTGCCATCACACTACCGATCGCGCCAACACCCATAATGCCAACCTTGGCACCAGTTGCCGGACGCTGCACAACCGGTGCCCATTTCGCCGCCGCCTGACAATCACGATAATAAGCGCCGTCCCGCCAGAAATCCAAAGCGGCCAGAATTGCCCAATGGCTCAGCGCGTTTGACATATCCGGGTCGACCAGCCGTACCAGCGGAACATCACGCGGCACGGTGGGATCACTCATCATATAATCAACGCCCTGACCCTGCATGATGATGCCGCGCAAATTCGGCATTTTGGCCAGCTGGCCCTTTGGGGGTGCCCAGACCAGCGCGATATCAGCACGCTCACCCTCAGGTGACATCAAATCGACAAGGGTAAAATCATCAAGATGCCGACCAAGCTTGGTATGCCATCCATCCATTTTTGAACTGCCGTAAAAGCCGATTACTGTCATGGGATAATCCTTGATTTCGATAGGTGATGCGAGGGGTGACGGGCGGCATCAGCCTGCCCTAAATAATCATGCCCTAAATAATAATGCGGATAGATTATCACTGTGCCGATATTAACGCCATTGCCGCCTGATGCAATTGCGGCGTTGCCGCCGCCAGAATGCTTGTTGAATGGCCCAGCCTGATCGGCGCGCCCTCAAGATCGGTAACCGTGGCCCCCGCAGCCATCATCAGCGCAACGACTGCCATCATATCATGGGCCGCAAGACTATCTTCCATCACAAGATCAATATGACCTGCAGCTAGCAACGCGTAATTATGGCAATCACCACCGTAATTTGTTACGGCAACCTGATCGGCTAGCCGGTCAAAATCAATCAGGCGTGCCGGGCTTAATGCACGCGGCGACGTGGTTGCCAGCTTGGCCGCAGCTAATTCGGTTTGCCGGCTAGGCGTCATCGCCATGCCATTACATTCAGCATGAACCGCGCCGGAAAAACCGTTAAGGCCAATATAGCATTCACCAAAAACTGGCATATCAACAAGGCCGGCAACCGGCCGATCATGATGCAAAAGCCCGACAAGAGTGCCAAAGGCCGGTTTGCCGCTGATAAAGGCTTTGGTGCCATCAATCGGGTCTATAATCCAGCTATAAGGACTGTCAGATTTGCCGGTGGTGCCAAATTCCTCGCCGATAATCATATCATCGGGGAACCGCGCCGCGATTGCCGCGCGCAATGCAGCCTCGACCTCACGGTCAGCAATTGTTACGGGCGACAGATCTTGTTTGGTTTCAGTGGCAGGGTTCTGGCGAAACCATTTCGAAATGATAGGCCGGCTTATCAATGGCAAGCCGGCCAGAAAGGCAATCATATCAGCCGGAGTGCCAGCCGGAATGTTAGGCGCGTTAGTTGGCACCTTCGGCTGCGATATCATCAGCGCTTGGCAAGGCAACTGGGCTATCCGCCTTGTCACGCATCCATGCGATCAGATTTGCCCTGTCTTGTGGCTTTTTCAAACCGGCGAAATTCATTTTCGTGCCGCTGATATAGGCCTTCGGCTTGGCTAGAAACGCGTTCATTGACTGGTAATCCCACTGGCCACCAAACTCGGCAAGTGCGGCTGAATAAGCATAGCCCTCGGACGCTGCCATTGGCCGGCCAATAACATTCCACAAGGCCGGGCCGACTTTATTTGCGCCGCCAGCGTCGAACACATGACACGCCGAACATTTCTTTGACAATTTCTCACCAGCACCAAGATCGGCACCAGCTAGCAGCGCCAAAATTGGTTCAGGTCCAGCGTCTACCGGAACTGCAGACGCAACCTCAGTGGTTTCGGCAACCTCAATGACATAGGCGTTTTCAGCAAGGTCTTGGTGCGGTACCAAAACATCGGCGATTTTGATGCCTGCCATTAACAGCAAAGCAGCAAACAAAAACCCTGCGAACACTTTATTCAAGCGCAACTCATCCATGCGTCATTCCCGAAACCGGGCTCCCAATTTTAACCAGCCCAAGCGGGCAAGGCCTGTGATCGATATTCTTGCGGTCAAAAAACCAAACAATCCGTGGTTAATTAGCGAAATTCCGGCCGCCCCTCAACCCCCTATCGTATGCATCAGCACGTTATTTCAATAAATTGCTTTGCGCAAAACTGAAATATGTGATGAATTGCCGAAATCATGGCAAAAAATGGCACAAAAATCATCATTATTCCGGCACGGCTTGCAGCCAGCCGCCTACCGGGTAAGCCACTGGCCGAAATTGGCGGAAAAGCTATGATTCAGCTTGTGTGGGAACGCGCCATGGCCGCCGATATGGCACCCGTCTATGTTGCGACAGATGATCGCGCCATTGCCGATGTCATCACTTTGGCGGGCGGCAAGGCAGTTATGACACGCGCGGATCACCCGTCCGGATCTGATCGCGTCTTTGAAGCCATCGAGACAATTGACCCCGACAAGCATTTTGCACAGATTTTAAATTTACAGGGCGATTTGCCTGATTTATCGCCGGATATTCCGCATTTACTTGGCAAAACGCTGGATCGCGGCAACGCTGATCTGGCAACGCTGGTCACACCAGCCAGCGAAGCCGAAGCCGCGCGCCCGCAAGTGGTAAAGGCGGTGGTAAGCTGGCAAGATGCCGTCTATGGCAGGGCGCTTTATTTCAGCCGTGCCGCAATCCCCACCGGCACAAGCGATCTCTATCACCATATCGGCGTTTATGGATGGCAGCGAGAGGCGTTGGCGCGTTTTGTTGCGCTACCGCCCTCTAGGTTAGAGCAGGCGGAAAAGCTGGAACAGCTTCGCGCGCTGGAAGCCGGAATGACAATTGGCGTTGGTATAACAGCGAGTGCCCCCGGCGGTATTGATACAGCTGAGGATCTAGAGGCCGCGCGCCAGCGCGCCGCAATCGACGCCAAGCTGGCAATGCTGAACGATTGACAGCACAGCACAGCGCTCGTAAAAACGGCCGATTAGTCGGATCAGGATAAAGCGAAGGTTCGGGTTAAAAAGTCGCCAAGCTAAAGGAAAGTCGCCGAGCTAAAGGAAAGTTAATGTCAGACGCAGCACATAAAATTGCCTTTCAGGGTGTTCCCGGGGCCTATTCGCACATGGCGTGTCAGGCTGTTAAGCCGGATATGGAGCCTGTTCCGTGCGCGTCCTTCGAGACGATGCTGACCGAAGTACAGGAAGGCCGCGCCAATCTTGCGATGGTGCCGGTTGAGAATTCGACTGCGGGCCGGGTTGCAGATATCCACCATCTGTTGCCGTCATCGGGGCTTTATATCATTGGCGAGCATTTCCACCGGGTAAATCATCACATCATGGCACCGCGAGGGGCGACGCTCGACGGGCTGACCCATGTTCACAGCCATGCGCAAGGTCTGGCACAATGCCGCGAGCGCATTCGTAAACTTGGCCTGACGCCCGTTATGCATCCCGATACCGCCGGCGCCGCCAAAGATGTTGGTGCTGCGGGTGATCCCACGGTCGGCGCGATTGCCTCACGGCTAGCAGCTGAGATCTATGACCTCGATATCCTGTTTGAATCAGCCGAAGATGATGAACATAACACGACACGCTTTTTGCTGATGTCGGCAACGCCAGAATTGCCTGAACGCGGCGGTGCGATGATGACCACACTGGTCTTTCAACTACGCAGCGTTCCGGCCGCGCTTTATAAGGCGTTGGGTGGTTTTGCCACAAATGGCATCAATCTGACCAAGCTCGAATCCTATATTCGGGCTGGTGTTGCCGAACAGGCGCAATTCTATATGGATGTACAGGCACATATTGATGATCCGGCGATGCAGAATGCAATGGAAGAACTATGCTTTTACTGCACCAAGGATGAGGTGCATGTTCTTGGCACCTATCCGGCAAGTCCGGCGCGGGCCTAGCCGACGATCGGCACGCAACGAGGTCTGACAGGACTTTTTAAAACTGTGATTTTTTCGGCCGTCACCCTGTTCTTGGTGATAAAAAACTTGTCCAAGCCGCCGCTTTGTTTCATACAGTTAGACAGGAAGGCTGGGTGGACGTTGCCCCTGTCGATCCGGTCAGATCCGAAAGGAAGCAGCCGAGGTAGGATGTTGACGGGTCATCCAGTCTTCCACTGACTTTTGGCGTTTGGCAGATCGCGTTTTTAAAAGGCTGCGGTTGCTATTCCCTGAATAAGTTTGGGGATAGGGTCAATCAGATCTTATGCTGCCATCAAACACCAACCACAGCCGACCCGATTGGTCACATTTTTTTGACCATAAGCAAGAGACCGCAGTTAAAGAGATAGGTGTTTACCGGCCGATGACTGACACCGCCAAGCCAGCTTATCGCGTATTGGCACGCAAATATCGCCCCGAGACGTTTTCCGAATTGATTGGTCAGGATGCGCTTGTTCGCACGCTTGGCAATGCGTTGTCACTTGGCCGGCTTGCCCATGCTTTTGTGCTGACCGGCGTTCGCGGTATCGGCAAAACATCGACTGCCCGCCTGCTTGCCAAGGGGCTGAATTGTATTGGCCCCGATGGCAATGGTGATGCCACGCTAGAACCATGCGGCGGTTGCGAGCCATGCCGGTCAATCGCTCAGGGCCGCCATGTTGATGTTCTGGAAATTGACGCGGCAAGCCATACCGGCGTTGATGATGCGCGTGAAATTATCGAAGGGGTTGGTTATCGCCCTGTCTCGGCGCGCTATAAAATCTACATCATCGACGAAGTGCATATGATGTCGAAAAGCGCGTTCAACGCCTTGCTCAAAACATTGGAAGAACCGCCGGATGCGGTGAAATTCATCTTTGCCACAACCGAAATCAGAAAAGTACCAGTAACGATCTTATCGCGCTGCCAGCGTTATGATCTTCGCCGGGTGCCAGCGGCGATGCTTGCCAGCCATCTGCGGATGATCTGCCAGCGCGAATCAATCGAGGCTGATGACGACGCTTTAGCCGCGATTGCACGGGCGGCCGAAGGTTCGGTTCGTGATGCGCTGTCCCTGCTTGATCAGGCGGCCGCGATGACTGCAGATAAACTGACCAATGATATGGTTGCGGATATGCTTGGCCGGCCCGGGCGGCGCGAATCGCAAACTGTCCTGACCGCAGCGCTGGCTGGTGATGCGCCAAATGCGCTGGCTGCGTTTGCAACGGCCTATAGCCGCGGCGCCGAACCCGAAATGCTGGTAGGTGATCTGCTTGATTTGATCCATCTTGCCAGTATGCAGGCGGCTGGGGGCAGTGATGAGGCATTGATCGAAAGCGAGCGCGAGATGATCACCGGCCTTGCCGCTAGCGGAATTGCCCGCCTTGGCCGCGCATGGCAGTTACTGCTAAAAGGGCATGGCGAGCTGGGACAGGCGCCCAATCCAGCTGCCGCTTGCGAGATGCTGATTATCCGACTGGCCCATGCGGCACAGATGCCAACGCCCGGCGAATTAATGCAGAAATTACCAACTGCTAGCAACACCCCGCCAGCCGCAGCCCCGCCAGCCACAATGACGCCAGCGGAAAATAGCGCCGCGCCCCGATCCACAAAGACAGCCGCATCATCAGTCAGCCAAACCACCGCTGGGAATAGTGATCCGGCACCCCGCCAAGCAGGCATTTCTGGCAATACTTCTGGCAGCATTTCTGGCAGCACTTCTGGCAACCCTGTGGCCGCACCATCCACTGCCGAGGCACCGCCGGCGCCAAGCTCACTTGCTGAAATTACAACTCTGGCCGATATTGTGACTCTGGCCGAGACCAATGATGAAATGCTGCTAGCTGCGCGTATTCGCAATCATGTGCAGCTTGTTTCATTGAAACCGGGAAATTTGCAGGTCAGCCTAGTTGGAAGCGCGCCAGATCAGCTGGCAGGTGATATCGCGCGTTACCTCAGCCAATGGACCGGCCAGCGCTGGTTGGTGTCTTTGGCCGAGTCTGGCGGCGAGAAAACCCTTGCTGAACAACAGCGCGATGCCGACGAAAAACTGCGCGATACAATTGCTGGCGAACCGTTGGTGGCGCAAATTCTTGAAATTTTCCCCGGTGCCATTATTGATGAGATCAAAGCTAGCCAAGCCGCCGATGCAGATATTCTGGCCAGTGATGACGGGTCTTTGGACAGCGAACAAAATGCCGATGATGAGGAGATGTCGAGATGATGCGTAATATGGCAGGCATGATGAAGAAAGTGCAGGAGATGCAAACCCGCATGGAAACAATGCAGGCCGAACTTGCTGTCATGGAATTTACCGCAATGGTTGGCGGCGGCGCGGTAAGCGCAACGGTTACTGGCGAGGGCAAGCTGCTGAAATTAAAGCTGGACCCCGATGCGTTAGACCCGAATGAGGCTGATATGCTGGAAGATATGATTTGCCTCGCCACGAACAACGCGCTTGATCAGGCAACCGCCGAGAAGGCGCGCATGATGAAAGATATCACTGGTGGCTTGCCGCTACCGCCCGGCATGAATTTACCGTTCTAGAATGCATGACTCGCTCGAAAATCTAATCCGCAGGCTTGGCCGTCTGCCCGGACTTGGCCCCCGGTCGGCGCGGCGCGCGGTTTTGTTTCTATTGAAAAACCGTGACCGGCTGATGCTTCCACTTGCCGAGGAACTGCATGACGTTGCCAGTAATGTGCGGGCTTGTGTTGAATGCGGTAATCTGGATATTACTGACCGGTGCAGCATCTGCGCCGACAACCGCCGCGACCGCAGCCGCATCTGTGTGGTTGAGGATGTTGGTGATCTGTGGGCGATGGAACGTGCCGCAGTTTATCGCGGGCTGTATCATGTTTTGGGCGGCACGCTCAGCGCGCTTGATGGGCGCGGCCCCGAGGATTTGCATATTGACCGGCTGATCCGCCGCGCCAGCATTGACGAGACAGCAGAAGTGATTCTTGCGTTATCGGCGACCGTTGATGGGCAAACAACCGCGCATTATATCGGCGAGAAACTGACCAACCTGTCGTTGGAAATCACTAGGCTGGCGCATGGGATGCCTGTTGGCGGCGAGCTGGATTATCTTGATGACGGCACATTGGCACAGGCGTTAAAAGCCCGCGCCAAGCTCGAACTATAAGCAAGCGCGATACGCCGCTAGCTAATCATATTTGGCTTGGCTACGGCAGGTGCAGCCTGATCGGCATCAAGCACCTCAATCTCATCAATCTTATCACCTCGCGAAATGATCTTACGGGTCGAGGTTTGGATATCTGAGATATCCTTTTCGGCTTGGGAAAAATGCGTTGCGAGCTTGCCAACGCGTTCTTCAAGGCGATGCACATCCTTCATCATCAAATCGACCTGTGTCTGGATCAAACCGGCCGCTTCATGCATCCGAGCATCGCGCAAGATCGCCCTGACCGTGTGCAACAGCAGCATGAGATTATCTGGCCCTGCCATATAGACACGCGCCTTGCGGCTGGCCTCGACCAGCTTTGGCAACTGAATGTTAATTTCTGCATAGACGGATTCTGACGGCAGAAACAGAATGGCGCTTTCGGCTGTTTCGCCCGGAATAATGTATTTTTCGGCAATATCCTGAATGTGTTTTTTAACATCTATTTCAAGCAAACGCCGCGCCGCCTCACGTTCGGCATCATTTTCCGCACCCGTTAAACGCCGATAGGCTTCAAGCGGAAATTTCGAGTCAATCGCAATTGGCCCGGGCGGGTTAGGCAGCCGCAGCAGACAATCAACCCGGCGCCCATTGCCAAGGGTTGCCTGAAAATCAAACGCGTTTTCCGGCAAGGCATCACGCACAAGATTTTCTAACTGCACCTCGCCAAAACTACCGCGCGCCTGTTTATTCGATAGAATATTTTGCAGCTGTGTTACTTGGGTGCTTAGGGCAGAAATATGGGTGTTTGCTTCGGTGATTACAGCCAGCTTTTCGGCCATACCGGTCAATGATTTGGTTGTACGTTCATTCTGATCGCGAAGTGATTGCTCCAACCGATTGCCAAGGCGGCCCTCGCTTTGCGCCATCTGCTCGGCGATTAATCGTTGCAATTCATTAGATTGGCTTGCCATCTGTGCAAGCTGGCCGCGCAACTCGGCAAAATCTTCACCATTTTCTGGCGTTCGGCCACGCCGCAATTGCACCAGCCCCAGCAGTATCACGCCCAAAAGGGCTAGAATCAGTATCATTTCTGTGCCGGTCATTTTTACCACCTATATAGCCAGTGCCTAGTATAGCCGTTGGCGCTTTGATAGACTGCCCACCAAATATACTTTCTGGCCGGTTAAATCATTCTGCTTAAATCATTCTGCCCGCACCAACTTTGCTACCCTAGCAACTTGACTGCAACGACACCATCTTCTAATCCATGAAAGCAGAATAACCCACGGCGGGATACCAGGGTGTCCGGCCTGCTATATTCGCCATTTTCGATTCGCCGTATTCACATATTGGCCGCGTTCATATTTGGGAAATTTCGATCATGCCAGCCACTGCCAAACTTATACCAATTATCAAAGTGCCAGATCCGGTTTTGCGCGAAATCGCAACGCCCGTTGCCGAAATTACTGACGGAACGCGTCAATTGTTAGATGATATGGCGGCAACAATGTATGACGCACCCGGCATCGGGCTTGCCGCACCACAGATTAATATCAGCCAGCGCATTATCGTTATGGATTGCGGTAAGGATGAAAGCCCTGAACTGTTCAAGATGATCAATCCGGAAATCATTAGCCAGTCAGATGCACGTTCAGTACTTGAAGAAGGCTGCCTGTCAATTCCGGATCAAACGGCAGATGTAGAACGGCCAGCCGAGGTGGAAGTGCGCTATCTAGATGAGAACGGCACAAGCCAATCACTGGTCGCAACCGGATTATTGGCAGCCTGTGTTCAGCATGAAATTGACCATTTAAACGGGGTTTTGTTTATCGATCATATATCACGGCTGAAACGTGATATGATCCTGCGCCGGGTTATGAAGGAAATGCGTCAATCGGCGTCACGCAACTAATCGAGGGCTAAATATGACCGCCTCGCATTCGGGCGCCTCGCATTCGGGCGCCAAACAACGCATTGTCTTTATGGGCAGTCCGGCATTTGCCATTCCCACGCTTGATCGACTTGTCAAAACGCATGATGTATGTGCGGTCTATAGCCAGCCTGCAAAAAAGTCGGGCCGCGGTATGAAACCAACACAAGTTCCAATTGCCGCCTATGCAAACGCTGCTAACCTGCCCCTATTTACCCCGGAACATCTGAAATCCGCCGATATTGAGGCACAGCTTGCCGCGCATGAGGCTGATTTGTTTGTCGTTGTCGCCTATGGGTTATTACTGCCGCCGTCAATTTTGGCGATACCGCGGCTTGGCTGTTTGAACGGCCATGCCTCGCTATTGCCGCGTTGGCGTGGGGCAGCGCCAATCCAGCGTGCCATCGAAGCCGGTGACAGTGAAACCGGCATTTCCGCAATGATCATGGAAGCCGGTCTTGATACTGGCCCGGTTGTTGGCAGTCACCGCATTCCGATAAAAAAAAGCGACACCGCCGGAAGCCTGCATGACCGGTTGGCCGCGCTGACGGCGGCCTGTCTTGGCGAGGTCATTGACAGCGCCCCCACCAGCCTCGCAGCCCCGACCCCCCAGCCCGAAGACGGGGTGATCTATGCTGCCAAAATCACCTCTGATGACGCGATGATCGACTGGCAAAAACCTGCCAGCGCGCTTGATTATCATATCCGCGCCTTTGCACCCTATCCGGGGGCTTGGTGTGGTGGGCCAAAGGGGCGGCTGCGGATTCTAGACGCACATCCGGTGCCTCGCCCCGCCGAACATTTGGCCGCAGATGCAGGCCAGTTTCTTGGTAAATACAATAAAAACAGTATGTTGATTTCGTGCGGTAACGATGCATTGGCGATCACGCGCCTTCAGCCTGCTGGGAAAAATGCCATGTCGGCCACTGACTTTTTAAATGGCGCAGGGCTGAAGATTGGTGATCACCTAAAACCGGAAATCGGCGTATCAAACTCATGACGCGGCGCATTCTTATCACCATTGAATATGATGGCGGCCCGTTTGCCGGTTGGCAGCGTCAGGATAATGGCGACACGGTTCAGGCTAGAATTGAAGATGCGGCGGCGGCCTTTTTGCTGGCACCGGTGGCGGTTGCTGGTGCCGGGCGAACAGATTCCGGCGTTCATGCAACCCAGCAAGCAGCGCATCTTGATGTTCCGGATAAATTCACGGCGAACCGTGTGATGGAGGCGCTGAACGCGCATCTTAGCCATGTGCCGATTAGCATTCGCAGCGCCATCGAGGTTCCGGCTGATTTTCATGCCCGCTTCAGCGCCATTGGCCGGCGCTATCTATACCGGATATTGCCCCGCCGCCAGCCACCGGCACTCGATGCAGGGCGGGTCTGGCATCACAAACACCCGCTTGATGCCGCGCAGATGGGAATCGCCGCCAAACATCTTATCGGGCGGCATGATTTCTCCAGCTTTCGGGCCAGCCAATGTCAGGCTCGCTCACCGATTCGCACGCTTGATCGTCTCGATGTTGAAATGGCAGGCGGTGAAATTCATCTTCATGTCGAGGCGCGCTCATTCCTGCATCATCAGGTGCGCAACATCACCGGTACTTTGGCGCTGGTCGGCACCGGAAAATGGCACCCCGATGATGTCAAAGCCGCATTGGACGCCGCCGACCGCAGTGCCGCAGGCCCAACCGCTCCGCCACAAGGCCTTTACCTTGTCGGCGTTGACTACCCGCCAATTGCTGGCAGTCGTGACTGAAGCATATAAAGCAGGCTGACATCAATCATGAATGAGATGCCAATAAAACCAGCCGCCACCCAGCCACCTTTGCCAACGATATCGCGGCCAACCCGCCATAGCCAATAACAGGTCCAAACCGCCACCGGCAATATCATGATGAGTAAGGATTGATCGCCGGTCATCACGACAAGGCTTTGGATGATGCCGCCAAGCAGCTGTTGCAAATTTTCAATCCACAGAAACGGCACGGCAAAGGGCAATAGCTTGGCTGGCCGGCCAAGCGCCCGCAACAGAATATTTATCATCAGAACCAGAAGAACAATACCGATCACATGAAGCAGTATCGCCGCAAAAAACAGGCCAGGCGTGCTATCAAGCCCCGGATAAAGGGTAACGAGAACGGTAAAGACAACTGACGCGGCAATGGCTTGCCACAGGCCGGCTGGCGTCGCATTGTAACTGCCAATTGCCGGCCGCCGGCCGACCATAACAAGCAGCGTCGTGCGCACCATTGATAACAGGCTAGATGGTGATAGATCAGGCCATGATGCCATTTAAACTTCACCCTCAAAAAAACGAACCAACATTTGATGATAGATTTTGGCAAGCTGGTCAATGTCAGCCGCATCGACATGCTCGTCAACCTGATGCATGGTCTGGCCAACAAGGCCAAATTCTGCAACCGGACAGATTGTGGTAATAAAGCGGGCATCAGAGGTGCCGCCACTGGTCGACAGTGCCGGTGTCTGGCCGGTTACTGATAGGATTGCGCCCTGCATCAATTCGGTCAACCTGCCGGCAGGGGTTACAAACGGCAATGCCGAGACACGCCAATTTGCCGTCCACTGGCCGCCGATGCGATCAAAATGTTCTTCCAGCCAGCCGATTAAATCTTCAGATTTATGCTCGGTATTAAACCGGATATTAAATCGCGCCTCAACCGTGGCCGGGATCACATTGCCAGCATCATTAGATGTATCAATGCTGGTCACATTCGCCGTTGACGGGTCAAAATAATCATTGCCGCCATCAAGCGCAGTGCCGTTCACCGGTGCCAACATTGCCAATAGGCGGGTAATCGGATTATCTGCCAGATGCGGATAGGCAACATGACCCTGCACCCCATCAACCCGCAAATGACACGACAGGCTACCGCGGCGACCATTTTTAATCACCTCACCAAGACATACCGGATTGGTTGGCTCGCCAACGACACACACATCAGGCACCTGCTCATTTGTCTTTAGCCATTCAACCATTTTGACCGTGCCAAAATCGGCGTCACCTTCTTCATCACCGGTAATGATCAGGCTGATTGATCCAGCTTGTTCTGTGGCATCAAACATTGCCACTGCAGCAACAAAGGCAGCAACCCCGCCTTTCATATCAGCCGCCCCACGGCCATATAATTTGCCATCAACAAGCGCACCGCCAAACGGGTCGTGCTGCCATTTGGTGATATCACCAACCGGCACAACATCAGTATGACCGGCAAAGGCGAAATGCGGGCCATCAGTGCCCCGGCGCGCAAACAGATTATCAATCCGCTTTTCACCGTCGCCAAATGGCAGCCGCTTACAGTCAAAACCCAGCTTGCCTAATTCATCCTGCAACAAATCAAGCGCACCGCCCTCGGCCGGCGTAACCGACGGACAGCGCACCAGTTTCTGCGCAAGTTGGATGGCATAGGAAGACATTGACTTAATCTCTCAAAAGATCATTCACAGATGTTTTAGCGCGGGTCTTTTCATCGACCTTCTTGATGATAACCGCACAATAAAGTGACGGGCCAGCGGATCCATCGGCCAATGGCTTGCCCGGAAGGCTGCCCGGCACAACGACCGAATAAGCCGGAACGCGGCCAATATGAACCTCGCCAGTCACCCGATCGACAATTTTTGTCGACGCACCGATAAACACACCCATCGACAGCACCGCGCCAGTTTCCACCACGACACCTTCAACAACTTCGGAACGCGCGCCGATAAAGCAATCATCTTCAATAATGACCGGGCCAGCCTGCAGTGGCTCAAGAACCCCGCCAATGCCCGCACCACCTGAAAGATGCACATTCTTACCGATCTGGGCACAGGATCCGACGGTTGCCCATGTATCGACCATCGTGCCGCTGCCAACATAGGCGCCAAGGTTAACAAAGCTTGGCATCAAAACGGCATTCGGCGCGATAAACGCCGAATGGCGGACAATACAACCGGGAACCGCACGAAAACCGGCATCACGGAACCGCGCTTCATCCCAGCCACTAAATTTCGGCGGCACCTTATCCCACCAAACAGACTCGCCAGCACCCTCATAGATAGTGCCGCTCGGGATGGTTTGCATGTCATTGAGACGAAATGACAAAAGCACCGCTTTCTTTAGCCATTGATTAACCTGCCATTGGTGGTTGCCCAATGGCTCGGCAACGCGTGCCGCGCCGGAATCAAGCATCGCAAGCGCCGTGTCAACAGCGTCACGAATCGCCCCTTTGGTGGCCGCTGTTACGGTGTCACGATTATCCCATGCAGCATTGATTTCGGTTTCAAGTTGCGCCAAGTCCATTCTTTTCTCTCCTTGCTTTTGAAAGGCCAGCCGCCCTTCATCATCCTTATAGCTGTTACCGGCTTATGCGTCCATGACAGCATCAATTATCAGAAGTGATAAGCCAGTTGGGGTTTGCATGATTGCTTATCTTTTAACCGGCAAGCGCAAGCGACCGCAAAAACCCTTTTAGATCATCGGCTTTATAATGCACAAACGGTTCATCAGAACCGCGATTTGCCCATTCAATATCGCTTGCCAGCCAGACTGTGCGCATGCCCAGTGCCGCTGCCGGCCGAAGGTTGGCTGCCATATCTTCGATCATCACCGCACCAGTCGGATCAATGCCGGTTTGCTGCAAAAAACAGTCAAACGCATATTGATCCGGCTTGGGGATATAATCTGCCGCGACAATATCAAAAATCTGATCAAAATGATGACGTACACCATAGGCAGATAGAATATTTTCTGCGTGGGGAACGGTGCCGTTGGTAAAGATATGTTTCCGGCCGGGCAGGGCGGCCAGCATTGCATCCAATTCATGGTCATGGTCCAGATCACTGACATCAATATCATGGACGTAATCGAGATAAACTTTCGGCTGAATATTTTCTTCGCTCATCATACCGCGCATAGTGGTTCCATAGCGATGGAACAAATCCTTTTGGATCACCCGCGCATCATCAGCCGGAACGTTGTAATGCGCCGCAACGAATTCGGTAATCCGCACGGATACCCGGCGAAACAGATTCGTCTTGGCTGGATAGATCGTATTATCGAGATCAAAAATCCAATCGCCAATTGAATCGGTTGGGAAAGCAGCGGTCATAGCGGTTATCGTTCTTTCTTGTAAAAATCAGATTTGATCGGCAGTAATCATCGTACCCATACCATGTTCGGTAAACAGCTCGACCAGCAAGGCGTGCGGCGCGCGACCATCCATAATAACGGCGCCTTCAGCACCACCCTGCACCGCCTCGATACAGGTCTCAACCTTGGGGATCATCCCACCGGAAACCGTGCCATCATGGATCAATGCTTCAGCCTCGCTAATGGTGAGACTGCTGATCAATTTACCATTCTTATCCAAGACGCCCTGAACATCGGTCAGCATCAGCATTCGTTTAGCGTTCAGCGCAGCAGCGATTGCCCCGGCGGCAGTATCGGCATTGATGTTATAGGTCTTGCCATCCTCGCCATTGCCAACTGGGGCGACGACCGGGATAAGATTATGCGCCATCAGCGCGTTCAAAACGGTCACATCAACATGCGCCGGCTCGCCAACAAATCCCAGATCAACCGCCTGCTGGATAGCGCTATCATTATTTTTTGAAACGGCCATTAATTTACGGGCGGTGATAAGGCCCCCGTCTTTTCCCGAAACCCCAACTGCACGTCCACCAGCACCGGCAATCGCCGCAACAAGCCCCTTATTGATGCCGCCAGCCAGTACCATTTCAACAACTGAAATCGTCGCCTCATCAGTTACGCGCAGACCATGGACAAAGCTGGACTCGATTTGCAGCTTTTTTAGCATATCACCAATTTGCGGGCCGCCGCCATGCACCACGACCGGCCGCGCGCCCACCTGATCAAGCAGGGCGATATCAGCGGCAAAGGCGTTCACATAATCTGCCTTGCCCATTGCGTGACCACCGAATTTAATCAGAATGGTTTTGCCGGAATAGCGGCGCATATAGGGAAGCGCCTCGACAAGCATTCCGGTTTTTGCCAGCAGATCAATTTGCACCTGGTCAGCTGAATTTTCCATCTTAATAGCCTTTAAAGCACGGCCTGTCCGAGGCCGGGTTTTATAGAAAAAGAACGCAGTTGCCAGAGGCACACCACATAAATACCGGGCTGATTATCGGCAATCCGGCCAATTGCGCAATAGCTTGACGCAATTTAATTCGGTTTCCAGCCCTAAGCTAGACCGGTACCAGTTTTCGGCAAGGCAAAGCCTGCCAGATGCGCCCGCAAGGCTTCGATGCCGGTGCCGTCCTCGGATGAGGTGACAAACAACTCCGGATACGCCGCAACATATTTGCTGATTTTGGTTTGCGTGTCCTTGCAAACCTTTGCCAAGGCTTCGGATTTCTGTTTATCCGCCTTGGTGATAACCACTGCCCAAGACACTGCCGTTTCATCAAGTAAGGCCATAATCTCGTGATCCGTCGGGCCAATGCCGCGGCGGCTATCAATCAGCAAAAACACCCGCTGGAGCGATGGCCGGCCAGCAAGATATTTGCGGGTCAGGGTCGTCCATGCCTTAATGTCGGCCTTTGGCGCTGACGCATATCCATAGCCCGGCAAATCAACCAATTGCAGCCGGTCCGCCAGATTGAAAAAAATCAATTGCCGGGTGCGGCCGGGGGTTTGTGATGTGCGGGCCAGCATGCGCCGACCGGTCAGTCCATTGACCAGCGACGATTTGCCAACATTTGAACGCCCCGCAAAGCAGATTTCCGGCAGGGTTACCGGCGGCAGTGCCTTCATGTTGTTGGCGGCGGCAATGAAATCACACTGGCCGGCAAATAACAGCCGACCAGACTCGATTACACTGGCTAGCTGCTCTTCGCCACTTGTTTCATGATGTACCATTGCTGCGCCATTGAAAGGAGGTTGTTCCATGTCCAGTAAATCACCAAACCGGCCGGGAATGTGGCAAGCAGGAAGGTAAAGAAGAATGGCATGAATTGGAAAATCTTGGCCTGAACCGGGTCAGGCGGCGCCGGATTCAGCCGCATTTGCAGAAACATTGAGATGCCCATCAAAATCGGCCATGCACCAAGCTGAAGGAATGGCGGCAGAAAATCGACCGAATAAGGCAGCAATCCGAAAATATTGAAAATTGATGTTGGGTCAGGCGCCGACAAATCTGCAACCCAGCCAAAGAATGGCGCATGGCGCATTTCGATCGTCACAAACAGCACCTTATAAAGCGCAAAAAACACCGGAATCTGCAACAGAACAGGCAAACAGCCGGCTGCCGGATTCACTTTTTCTGCCTTATAGAGCGCCATCATTTCCTGATTTAAACGCATCCGGTCATCACCAAAACGTTCACGAAGCGACTGTAGCTTCGGCGTTAAAATCCGCATTTTTGCCATTGAGCGGTATGATTTATTGGCAAGTGGGAAGAATGCCAGCTTGATCACCACGGTAAAGGCAAGGGTTGCAACACCAAAATTCCCAAACAGCTGGAACAGATAATCAAGCGCATAGAAGAACGGCTTGGTCAGGAAATAGAACCAGCCAAAATCAATCGCCAGATCAAAATTTGGGATGCCCATCTCTTCCTTGTAATAATCGAGCAGCGCCACTTTCTTGGCGCCTGCGAACAGCCGACCTTGGGTGCTGACCGCAGACCCTGCGGCAAGTGTCAGACCCTTATTATCGATGTAATCGACTTGATACCGGTCGGCAGTACCTGGCAAGGACTGAAAGCTGTAGGTGAATTTTTCCTGCTGCGATGGCAACAGGGCCGCAAGCCAGTATTTGTCAGTGATACCAATCCAGCCACCAGCGCCCTCAGGCGTGATCTTGATACCGCCAGCAGCCGCATCTTTCAGGTCGGAATAATCTTCTTCTTTCAGGGTTTCATCAAACACCCCAAGCGGGCCTTCATGCAAAATATAGATGCCGCTTGTTGGCGGCGTTCCCTGACGACGGACCAGACCAAAAGGATACATCGTGATGGCGTTGCCAAGCGTACTGGCGACCGCATCATCATAAGTAATCAGATAATCATCATTGATCGAGATTTTCCGGGTAAATACTAGTCCCTTGCCATTATCCCAACGCAATGTCACCGGGCTTGATGGCGACAGGAGGTCACGATCCGCACTCCACAAGGTTTGCGCCGAAGGCATCGGCTGATCAGCATCCGAGCTGGCCCAGCCAAATTCGGCAAAAAATGGCGCTTGGGAACTGGTTTTTTTCAAAAAGTGAATATTATCAGACTCGGTATCCAGCGTCTCACGATAGCTTGTCAGGATAATATCGTCGATCCGCGCACCCTGAAGTGAAAATGATCCTTGAACGAGCGGCGCATCAATGGTGACACGCTTGGCAGTATCAGCAGGAGCAATTTCCTGCACTATCATACCGGGCATACCGGGCGTTGGATTTGCCGTGGTGCCATTGCTGGCAATTGTTGGCGTACCCGCAGCAGCATCGGCTTCGCGTTTGGCGGCTTGCTGTTCGGCGATCAGGGCTTGCTGTGCCTGTTCCTTTTCGATTTCAGGTTGAATGACCAATATCTGCCAGCCAAACAAAACAGCCATTGACAACGCAACAGCCAGAATCAGATTACGATTTTCGGGAGTCATTCACCTAACCTTTAATTTTTGGCATTCCTATTTTTGACAATCTTTTGTCCGTTCAAGAATTCAGGCACTGGATCGACCTTTGGTTCAGCCCAAGGGTGACAGCGCAGGATACGTTTTAGCGCATAGTAAGATCCATGCAAGGGTCCATGTAGGATTACTGCATCTTTCGCATATTGCGAGCAGGTTGGCAAATGCCGGCAGTTTGCCCCCAAAAGCGGCGAAATCAGCAGGCGATAGGCACCAATCAGCCCCAGCAAAGCCGTTACTGCCGCATTCTGCAGCAACGCGCCAGCCCGACTCATGATCGCGCCTTTGAAAATGGTACTGATTTGGCCGCAATGGTGCGATTCAGATAGCGAACCGCTTTTTCA
>Ga0255766_10000603_pt1 | contig 32904 bp, 29 predicted proteins | sample 071ome_23_FD_179966 | JGI IMG/M metagenome (GOLD analysis project Ga0255766, IMG submission 179966) | Coastal salt marsh microbial communities from the Groves Creek Marsh, Skidaway Island, Georgia - 071403BT metaG (version 2) | ecosystem: Environmental > Aquatic > Marine > Intertidal zone >...
CAAAACTCACCATTAACGTTTAAGGAAATAACTTTAATTAAAGATTCATTTCAAAAAAGTTTAGAGGGATTGTATCATCAGAGAGTTCTATACCCAGAAAGTACAGAAGAAGAGTAAATACTTGAAAATTAATTTTTATGGAAAATTTTTAAAAAAAGAAAAAATAGCACTTAATGATGCTTTAGTTAATTTTGAACATTTTTTTCCATTAAATAACAATATTTTTGTTGAGTTACATTCAATTAATAAAAAAGAATCTAAAAATCTTAACAATGATTACTTCGATAAGAATTATTCAACAGATGTTATAACTTTGCCAATATTTAAAAATTATATTGAACTTTTGAATTCAAATTTTAAGGAGAATGTTGTTTTAGGAGATATTTTTATATGCAAAGATGAATTAAAAATTAATGCAGAAAAATATGAAAAATCCTTAAAGGAAGAACTACAACTAGTCTTAGTGCACGGTTTATTGCATTTATTAGGTTTTAGTCATAATCAGGAAACTAAACTTAAAAATTATGAAGAAAAAATATTAAGTAAACTTTGGAATGAAAAATAATTTAAAAGATTTAACTCATCTAGCAATAATTATGGATGGAAATGGTCGATGGGCAACACAAAAAGGCTTGGATAGAACTAATGGCCATGCAGCCGGTGAACATTCTCTTTCTAGAACGATTGATTGGGCAATTAAAAATAAAATACTTTGGTTGACGGTCTATGCATTCTCAACTGAAAATTGGTTAAGAAGCAGTGAAGAAGTTGAATACCTAATGTTTTTTAATAGAGATATTTTACTAAGAAGAAGAGAAGAGTTTAATGAAAAAGGTGTTAGATTTAGGTTTTTGGGGAATTTAGAAGATAATAAAATACCACAAGAAAACAAAAATTTAATGATTGAAACTGAGGAAATAACTAAAAATAATAAAATATTAAATCTTAATTTTGCGTTTAATTATGGCTCTAGAAGTGAAATACATAAAGCTGTAATAAATTTACATAACAAAAATTTAAATAAGGAACTTAATGAAATAAAATTTGAAGAACAATTTAGATTAAATTTCCAGTACCCAGAAGTTCCAGATCCTGATCTACTTCTTAGAACAGCAGGAGAGAAAAGGTTAAGTAACTTCCTGCTATATCAAATTAGCTATTCAGAGCTAATTTTTATTGATGATTTATGGCCAGACGTTGATGAGAAGATTTTAGATAAAGTACTATTAGAATTTAAAAGTAGGAAAAGAACTTATGGTGGAAATAAATAGAGAACTTTTTGAAAAAATTGTAAAAGTCTCTCAATCGAGAGGGTTTGTGTTTAATTCTTCTTCAATTTATGGAGGGCTTCGAAGCTCTTATGACTATGGACCATTAGGTTCAATTCTGAAAAAAAATATTTCAGAAGATTGGTGGAAAAGTTTGAGAATTAATTCAGATGTAAATATTTTCCCCGTTGACACTTCAATAATTCAAAGTACTAATGTATGGAAAGCTTCAGGACATTTAACTGAGTTTTCTGACCCACTTGTTGAGTGTAAGAATTGCAATACGAGGTTAAGAAGTGATAAGTTAGATGAATTAAGTTGTGAATGTGCAGAGCCAGAATTTACAGAACCAAAGAATTTCAATTTAATGTTCTCAACAAATATTGGACCAACAGAAAATGAAGATTCCAAAGTTTATTTAAGACCCGAAACAGCACAAGGTATTTTTATAAATTTTGAAAATGTTCAAAGAACTATGAGAGCTAAGCTTCCTTTTGGGATTGCAAATATTGGAAAATCTTTTAGGAATGAAATAACTCCTGGTCAATTTATTTTTCGAACTCGTGAGTTTGAACAAATGGAAATAGAATTTTTTTGTAAATCAGAAGATTCTTCAAAATGGTTCGAATTTTGGAAGGAAGCAAGAATGGAGTGGTATTTGAACCTCGGTATTTCAAAAGACTATTTAAGGTTTAGAGAACACAATCAATCTGAATTAGCCCATTATGCAAATAAAACTGTAGATATAGAGTTTTTATATCCTTGGGGATGGGGTGAACTTGAAGGTATTGCAGATAGAGGTATGTATGATATTGAAGCTCATCAAAATGCAAGTGGTAAAGATTTAAGCTATTTTGATGCAGAAGCAAATTTAAAAATAGTGCCTAATGTCATTGAACCAGCAGCAGGTTTGACTAGAACTGTATTTGCTTTACTTTGTGCTTCTTACAAGGAAGATAGTGTAAATAATGAAACTAGAAATTTCTTTTCATTTAGTTTCAATATAGCTCCAGTCCAGATAGGTATTCTACCACTTAGTAAAAAAGAAGATTTAATCAAACTTGCAAACGAAATTAATAATATACTTTTAGCCAAGTATCGCACTGAAATTGATATTACTCAATCAATTGGAAAAAGATACAGAAGGCAAGATGAAATCGGAACACCATATTGTATAACAGTTGATTTTGACTCTCTTGAAGATAATAAAGTAACAATTAGAGATAGAGATACTATGGTGCAACATCGAGTGTCTATTGATCAATTATTAAATTTTTTTGATAAAGATTAATGTCAATTTCAAAAAATTCGATTGAAGATCTTAGAAAAAGTTCAAAAATTAGTGATTTTGTACTATCGACTACTACAGGAAAATTAAGAGGCTTAAAAGGGATGGCTCTTTGTCCATTCCATGGTGAAAAAACTGCAAGTATGAGTTTTACTGATTCCGAAAACTTGTTTCACTGTTTCGGGTGTAAAGAAGGAGGTGATATTTTTCATTACGTACAGTTGATTAATAATTTTGAATTTCAAGAAGCTGTGGAGTTTGTAGCGGAAAAATATAATTTCAAACTTAGTTATATATCAAATCAATATGAAGTAGACACTAGTTCTTATATTGAAAAAATGAAATATCTAAATGAATATTTTTTAAGTAAAATTCAATCTGAAAAAGGAGTACATTCTAGGAGTTATTTAAAAGATAGAGGATACGGTGAAGCGGAAGTTATCCAATATTCTATCGGATATATTGATAGTGATTTAGCTTCACTTAATAAATATTTAAATAGTAAAAATATTTCTGAACAAGATTTATCTAAACTAGGTTTTAAAAGTTCAAATAATAATTTTCTTTTTAAAAATAGAATTATGTTTCCAATTCTTAACTTCAAAAACGAAGTTATTGCTTTTGGAGGGAGATCACTTGACGACTTTGGTCCAAAATATTTAAATTCTTCGGAATCAATATTATACAAAAAAAATAAAAGCTTATTTTTTAGTCAAAACTTTTTAAAATCTATAAAAGAAAAAAGTTATGTTTTTATTGTCGAAGGATATTTTGATGTCTTAGCATTAAATCAATTAGGCTACAGTAATGTAGTGTCCGCATCAGGAACAGCATTTACAATAAATCAGCTGAATATTTTAACTCGATATACTAAAAAATTTCTTTTATGTTTTGATAACGATGATGCAGGTTTAAAAGCAACTGAAAAATTTTTAGAATTAAAAAGTCAAGTTTCAACACAAATTGAAATACATTGTTTAAATTTGCCTAATCCTTATAAAGATATATCTGATTTTTATGAAGCAAAAAACACGAACCTTTCTTCTTTAATTAAGGAAAATAAAAATATAGTTGAACATTTGCTTGATATTAAAATGCAAAATGATTCTGATAAAGTATCAATATTTAATTATTTTAAAATATTGTCTACTAGTTTAAGCCCGCTAGAAATTGATGTTGCTTTGGATTATTTATCTTTAAAGCTAAACACTCAAAAAGATATATTAAAAAATGAAATTAGTTTTACACTTTCTTCAGAAACAAGTTCAATAAATAATAACAAAAATGTAGCAATTGAAACGTTTAAAGAAATTATATTTTCAGAGATAATAAAGCAAAAAGATGGCATTTCTGATGAACTAAATGAATTAATTTTAATTAACGATTCATTTTCAGATGAAGTTAATTCTATGAAAAAAAGTAAAGAGTTCAAAAATAGTATATTGAATGTTTCATATTCTGATGATCAATTAAAAGAATCTATAGCTAGGCTATATTTACATTATGCTGAGTTAAAGATTCGTGATTTAATATATGAATTTGAAAATTCAACAGAAAAAGATTTTTCAATTATCCAAAAAATTGAAGATATTAAAAAGAAAAAAGAAATATATCTGAATACTATTTGAGACATAGTATTATTAATTTGCTATCCGAGGTAGCTCAATTGGCAGAGCAGCGGACTGTTAATCCGTTGGTTGTGGGTTCAAGTCCCACCCTCGGAGCTTTACTTATAATTATTAACTATAATTATGTTGAATGGAGGGATTATGGATTATCTTGCAATAGTAAAAGAAAGAGCAGAAGGTAAAGACTTAAGTGTTCTTGGAGGTTCTGTTAAGTTTATCGCTGGCGAAAATATTGTGTTTATTGATGGTGTTAGTGGTGAAATTACATCAGATGACAATGAAGCTACTTGTACAGTTACCACTGATACAGATACAATGCAAGCGATTATGGATGGATCTTCAAGTCCACAAGCAGCTTTTATGACTGGAAAGCTTAAAGTTTCTGGAGATATGAGTATTGCATTAAAAGTTCAATCAATAATATCTTAATTTTAGGGCCTGTAGCTCAGTTGGTTAGAGCAACGGACTCATAATCCGTCGGTCGCAGGTTCGAGTCCTGCCGGGCCCACAAATATGAATCTTAAGAAAATTCAAAGTGAAAAAGTTCTAGGAACATTAGTAGCAATAAGTTATCTCATTCTTCCAAATTCTGGATTTTCATTTTTTGGTATTAATTTGGAAGATGCTCCTTTAATTTTAATATTTATATATTTGTCTTATAAATTTATAACTTTAGAAATTAAAAAAAAATTTTCATATTTATCATGGATAACATTTATTTTTCTTTTTTCTGTTTACATAATTATTTTCATTGGAAAAGGTGATTATTTTAATAAAACAAACATAAGATTTATTTATTTTCTATTGTTTTGTTTTTTAATTAAAAATTTTTTTGAAAGCAATAAATCTAATTTAATTAATTTTTATAAACCATTAGCAATTGTAACTTTAGTAAATTTTATAAATATATTCGTTAAATATAACTTTGATGGAAGTATAAATGGTTGGATTCCCAGTTATACAAATACAAGCAATTTATTTTCTTCAGGAAGGTTAGGCGGTTTTCAAGGTAGCGGCCCTAATGTATTTGGTTTTATTGCTGCTGTATGTTCAATAGTTTTTATTTATGAATTGTTAACTAAAGAAAAAAATATTTCAAACATAATTTTTTTTATTGTTAGTTTTACAACTTTAATTTTTTCGAAATCAAGAGGTAGTATATTAGCATTTTTTATTGGATTGCTTGTATTGCTTTTTTTATTAAAGTTAATTAATTTTAAAATTTCATTAACAACTCTATTTATTTTTTCACTTTTTATAAGTTATTTTTCATATCAATATTCAGAAATAATTTTAAGAGATAATGACAGACAAGTTTTGTTAAAAACAGGAATTGAAAATATAAATTTTTTCAGTGGTACTGGTGGTGGTGAATACATTTATGAAGTTTATAAAGATAGCTTTAAATATTTAAATTTAGATGAATTAGAAAAAGTATATGGAGTAGATATTAGTAAAATTTCTTCAGATATTGCTCCAGTTGGTTTCGAAAATAACGGAAGCTTTATTTACAAAGATTCTTTAAATGGTTATAAATTATTAAATAAATTTAATCTGATTAAATGCGATTCAAGCTATGTTATTTGCAAAACTAATAAAGTACCTTTTCAAACTCTAATAGATTTTTTTGTATTAATTTCAGAAGAATCAACAAATATTTCTGAAATTATCAATATATGTAATGTATCAAACAACACAATTGCTAATCGAAATCAACTTAATTGTCTCGCCTCAAATATATTATTAATAAATATTCCTACAAGCAATGAAGTAAACTATCCAGATTTATCAATAAAGGATCAAGGATATTTTAATAAATTGAGTGACGCAAAAATTAATGTACCCTGCGAAGAAACAGACAAATATGCATGTCCAAAAAGAGAATTAAATTATGGTGAGTTAAGCTATTTTTTTGAAAAATTAAATATTGAAAATATTATTGATATAGAAAATCTAGAAAATAAATGTATAGATTGCAACAGTTCTTCAAATAAAGGAAAATTGATGCTTAATTTTGATTACATTGATAAATTTTTACCTAGATCTAAAGTTACATTTTATATTATGTCCGATAATAATGAATGGAAACAAATAGGTGAGGAATATACTCCTGGATACAAAGTTGATTTAGTAAGTTCAAATTCAATTATTGAAATTGGAGGTTGGGCTGATGGACAATCTTTTGGAGACAGTTTTTTAGGTGCTGTAATTAACAGTGTCGAAATTAAATCAGATAATTTCAATGACAAGATTACTTTTAATAGAAATAATTTAAGTAAAGAATTTAAAGTATTATTTCCAAATACATTAAATGAATACATTAACAATATAACTTTTTTAGAAGAAGGAATTAAAGCCTACAATCCAAATAAATATTGGATATCAACTATAGAAAAATATGACTTGTCAAAAAAAGATTTTCAGATAATTTTATATTTAAATTTAGATGAGATTCCTGTAAATAAACAAGTTTTAGCATCGCAATCTAGTTTATTTGATAATTCAAAACATTCTTGGCAGTGGTATATTCAGGACAGCAGGATGTTCTTTACTTGGGCAGACGACCAAGGAGTTTACAGTGAAATTTTAGGAGATAGAAGCTATAGAAGTGGTATCTTAATTTCTAAAGATGGACAATTAGATTCACAATCTATGATTATTGATAATAATTATAATTTAAATCAAATTACTACCGCCCATAACGGGTTTGTAACATTTTCTGTTGAATATGGGTTGTTCGCAACAATTGCATTATTGATATTTTTATTTATTAATATTAAGCAAAATATTTTTAAAAATAAATTGTATCATCTGCCAACAACAATTCTTATTATGTTTTTAGTGCAAAATTTAACAAATGATCTAATTTATTCACCTGATGCATCAATAATTTTTTGGTTATCAGTTGGATTATTAGCAGCTAAAAAAACTAATCTCCAATAGAATATTCTTTTGCAAATTCATCAAAACCTTTACTCAAAATTAAAACTTGTCTACCATCGTCAAGCACATAAGGTTTTGTAGGTAAAGTTAATTTTTTTATTGAGTTGATATCTATGTTTCTTAAATCCCATAATAAATTTACTGCTTTGTTTAAAGATAAAGTTTCATCTATTACAAATGTGTCTTCTAATGCTTGTATAAACTTAAATAATTCATTTATACTTTGAAAATTTTTAACTTCTTTTAATAGTTGAGTTGTTACATATTGTTGTCTTTGTACTCTTGTGAGATCACTAACACCTGGCATAAGTTCCCATGTAGAAATATCTTCACCATTAGAATCTACGATTTTTTCACCGACTAATACTTCAGTATGCCTAGAAACCACCCAATTTAACGCAGTAGAGCCAGATACAATTTGACAACCTTTTTGTAATTCAAATGAATAACCTTCTCTTTGTGTTTTGTCAACGCAGATTTCCACTCCAGAGAAGCCGTCAATTATTTTTTCAAAACCTTCAAAATTGAAACTAGCAAAATTTACAACTTCAACTCCTGTTAAATTATAGATAGCTGCAGCAAGATTTTCAGCTTTGTTTCCACATTCATTATTTTGAAAAGAAGCATTTATTCTCTCTATTTTTTTTGTGCAAGAATTAATAATTAGAGTGTCTCTTGGTATTGAAATTAGGAAATTCTGGTTTTTTTCTAAATTAACTATTCCTAATAATATAACATCAGATCTTGAACCCTCAACAAATCCTCTAGATGCAGATGAATTTTCATTCCTTTCATCTGATCCTATAAGTAAATAAGCTTCTATACCTGATTTTGTATTTAAAGAATTATTAATAAGCAGTTGTTCAATTTCAGACAATTCTTCTTCAGTTATATTTTCAAATATTTCTGTGTTCTCAATTTGATCGTTTTGCTCACTGTTCGTTGAGTTTAATAATGTAGTAGTAGTAACCCCATCTGCAATCTCTTGAACTATATTTTTATCAAATTCTTGTGTTTCGAAAGAAGGAATGAATAAAAAATAAACTAATCCTGCAAAAAATATTAATGAGGAAAATAAAAAAATGTATCTTTTATTTACATTGTTCATAAATCAAAGGCTATTATAACGATATACTTTAGTATTGTGAACAAAATTAAAACATTGATTGCAGCAGGTGGTCTTGGTAAGCGTCTGCAAGGCTTTAGAGATAATGATCTAACAAAAGTTTTACTTGAGGTCAATGGTACTCCAATGATTAACTTACAAATAGAAAGATTGCTTAATTATGGTTTAGATGAATTTATTATTATTACAAATCCCATTTTTGATAAAGAGATTAGAAAATCCACTCAAATTCTTACTAATAATTGCAAACTAGAGTATGTTATACAAGAAGAACCTAAAGGTATATCACACGCTTTTTATCAATCTAAAAATTTTATTAAAAAAAATGATATTTTAGTATGTGTGTTGGGTGATAATTTTTTTGGTAGTAATCCATTAAAATTTGTAAATTTTTCTGAAATAAATTCTTCTGAGTTTTCATACATTTTTACAAAAGAAGTAGATAATCCATCAGAATTTGGCATTGCCGAAATCAATAATAAAAACGAAGTTGTTAATATTGAAGAAAAACCTATTAACCCAATAAGCAGCAAGGCAGTTGTTGGTTTCTATATTTTTGATTATTCAGCACTTGATAAGATTGAAACTTTAAAGCCTTCACAAAGAGGAGAATATGAAATTACTGATTTAATAAATATTTACATTAGAAATAAAAATTGTAAAAATTTCTCTATTGAAGATTGGTGGATTGATGCAGGAACACCTGAAAGGATTATTGAACTTGAGTCAAAAATTTTGTAATGGTTCTAATTTTCTTAAATATCTAAAGAAAAATACTATTTGTATTAAATAAACTGAAACTGCAACTATTTGCCAAACATTTGATAGATAATAATTTAAATAGATAATTAAAAAACAAAAAATACTATAAATGAAAAAAATTATTAGTACTTTTGTTTGTGAATATCCTAAATTAATTAACCTATGTGAAATGTGATCTGTACCGCCTTTGAACGGAGATTTACCATTAGACAATCTATGTTCTAAAACAATCGCAAAATCTAACAGTGGGATAGTGAAAAATAAGAAAATCGGATTTAACGCAAATGAAATAATATTTAACTCAGATTGATTCCAAATAAAAAAAATGCTTAAAAAACCTAAACAAAAACCAATGAATAAACTTCCTGAATCACCTAGATAAATTTTAGCTGGTGGAAAGTTAAAAATAAAAAAACCAAGAACTGAAAAAATTAATAAAATTGAAATATCAGTAATCTTATATTGCATTGTTAATCTGCTAAAGATTAATATTTGTAATCCAATACTTGTTGAAATTACTACTGCTAAACCGTCCATATTGTCTATAAAATTTATGGAATTTATAATTAATACAATCCAAAAAATTGAAAATATAATATTTAGATTATTGTTTAGATTTAAATTTATTACATTTTCAATATTAAAAAAAACTTGAAGATGGTAAATTGGGAAAAAAACAAAAACAATTTGAAAAATTAGTTTTAATTTCCAATTTAAATTAAAAAAATCATCTAATACACCCATTACTGAAATCAAGACTGCAAAAAATGCAACATAAAGAAATTCATCATCAACTTTGCCTAGTAATCTTACAAAGATTAAAAATACAAATGAAATTGCAACACCTCCAACTGGCGGAATATTTTTATGAGAAAGTCTAATTTCATCTTTATTTTTAGAAAAAAATAAATTTTTGCTAAATTTAATACTTAATTTATTTAAAAAGTAAGAAAATATGAAGGAACCTAAAGCAGCTACATAGATATTTAATTGAAAATCATTCATCATAATTAGAAATTATATAAATATTTTCAAAATCTTTTGCAACTTTTTCTGATGAATAATTTTTTAATACAAATTCTCTATTTGAAAGATCAATTTTTAGTTTAGAATTTGAGAGGTTTTTTAGTTCTTCACTCATATCTATCCAATTGTCAGATAAATATGAATTCGAAAATTGATTGATATAAATTGTACCAGAATTTGAAATTGCCATAACAAATAAGCCTACATATACTGCTTCAAGTAAAATACGTGAAAAGCCTTCAGATTTTGATAATGATATTAAGATATCGTAATTATGTAAATCTTTTTCAGGATCAATAGGTCCTAAATATTTCAATTTTGGATTATTTTTTATTTCATCCAATTCTTTATCTGTTAACGAACTTGGATTTCCAACATCTAGTTCACCAGCAAGAAAGAAACTTATATTACTTTTACTATATTTTTCAATTAGTTGAATATAGTCAAAAACCCCTTTATCTTTCAATAATCTTCCAACAAGAATTACTTTTAATGGAGAGTTAAAGGATTTTTTTATTTCAAATAAGTTATGGTCGATACCTGAACTCTCAACTATAAAAGTTTTTGATTTGTAATTACAGAATTTATTAAATGTCTTTAAATCTTTTTCATTTTGATAAATTATATTTTCAAAAGTTTTATTTATAAAGTAAGTTAGATATGGTTTTAAAAAAAATCTTATTAGTCTACTTTTAACACTTTTATTAAAGATAAAACCTAATCCGGTTATAGATAATGTGCTTCTAAAGTTCTTATTTAGAAATGAATTTGCAATGATAAATAATATGCCACTTTTAAGAGTAAAAACATGAAATTTTTCGTTATTTTCTAATGATTTTAAAATTCTTCTTAAATTTATAATTCCTGAAATATCTATTAATTTTGTCCTATCAATTTTCCAATTTATTGTGTCATCAAAACTATTTTGTATAACTGGATTAATGTTCGGACATATAGCTCTAAATTGAAATGTTTTTATGTTTTTAACAACTGAAGTTCTAGAGCGTACAAGTATCCAATCCCAATGGGCAATATAATTTATCATCTAGAATTATTTTAAATACAAAAATTGTTAACATGAATAAATAATGGACATTGTAGTGATTGGAACTGGCTATGTCGGCCTAGTTACTGGAGTTGGTTTCAGCCAACTTGGTAATAAGGTACATTTTATTGATTTAGATAATAGTAAAATTGAAAAACTTAAAGCTAAACAATTACCTTTCTTTGAGCCCGGATTAGAAGATTTATTTTTCAATGAGGATAATTTTCAAAGAATGAATTTTTATAGTGAATACAATTTTGTTGATTGGAAAAATATAGATATTGTGTTTATATGTGTTCAAACACCTAATAATTTGGACACTAATTCAGTTGATACTAGATTTCTTGAATCAGCTATAGCTGAAATTAAAAAAATAGATAACTCTAATTTAGTAGTTACTATTAAGTCAACAATCCCACCATATGAAATTGAAAATGTATGTAACAATGTTGGTTACAACAAAGAACAATTAACATTTAACCCTGAGTTTTTAAGAGAAGGCAGTGCAGTATTTGACTTCTTCAATCCGGACAGGATTGTCATTGGTGGAAATGATGTAACGAGAATTGAAAAATTAAAAAAATTGTATGAAAGTTTTGATGTTGAAATTATAGTAACTGATCCTGTAAGTTCCCAATTAATTAAATATTTATCCAATACATATTTACCACTTAGGTTAACTTTTGCTAATGAAGCAACTAGATTAATTAAATATACTAATGCAAATCTTGAAGATGTATTAAAAGGTGTCGGATTAGATAAACGTATTGGCCAACATTATTTTAGACCTTCACCTTCCTGGGGAGGCTCATGTTTCCCAAAAGACTTAGTTGAGGTAAATAATTTTTATGACGAAAGTTTAGTAGTCCTTCCATTAATTTCTAACATTATTCACTCAAATTCTCTTCATCAAGATTGGACAATAAATCAAATTTTAGAACTAAAATCTGAAAATAATTTGGATAAAATTATTCTTGTCGGGGCATCCTTCAAAGAAGATACAGATGATATAAGAAATTCACCAACGATTGAAATTTACAATAAACTTAAATTAAATAATTCAATTTTCATATTTGATAAATTAGTTAGTTCAGAAGAATTAAATATAATAGATGAATTAAATTCTGATCATAGTAATTCCTTAATATCCATCATGTTTCCGATTAGTAATCATTTAGAAAGTTATGTTATTGATTTTGCCAACAAAAATAATTGTAGTATTTATTATCCATGGAAATAATTAGATGAATATATTAATTACTGGAGGAGCAGGATTTGTTTGCTCGCATTTAGCTGAGAAGCTATCAATGGAAGGCAATAATTTAATTTTATTAGACAATCTTCTTACTGGTTCAATTAAAAATGTTGAAAATCTAATTGAAAAAGATAATGTAAGTTTTATTAATTCAGATGTGCAAGATTTTATTGAAATTAATGAATCATTAGATTTTATTTTACATTTTGCAAGCGCTGCTTCACCAGTTGCATATCAGGAAAATCCTATTAATACTTTAAAAGCTGGGAGCATAGGAACAATAAATACATTAGGTTTAGCAAGATTAAAAAATGCAAAATATCTTCTAGCGTCAACATCAGAAGTGTATGGTGATCCTGAAGTGTCTCCTCAGAAAGAAACATACTGGGGTAATGTAAATCCAAATGGCGAAAGGAGTATGTATGACGAAGCAAAAAGATTTGCAGAAGCAGCGACTGCTACGTACTCCAGAACCTATGGTTTGGAGACAAAAATAGTTCGTATTTTTAATACTTATGGTCCAAGAATGCAACTAAATGATGGTAGAGTTGTTACCAACTTTATTGTACAAGCTCTAATGGGAAAAGATATTACAGTCTATGGAAATGGAACTCAAACAAGAAGCTTTTCTTATGTTGATGATACTGTAGATGGAATAATTTCATTAATGAACTCGAAATATAATGATGTTTTTAATATTGGAAATCCATTAGAAATAACAATAAACCAACTAGCATCAAAAATAATTGAGCTGACAAATTCAAAATCTAAATTAATAAATTTAAATTTACCTGAAGATGATCCTAAACAAAGAAAACCAGATATTGAAAAAGCTAGAACATTGTTGAACTGGGAACCGAAAGTTGACTTAGAAACAGGTTTGTTAAAAACTATTAACTGGGTTAGTACCCAACTGTAACCAATATTCTATCAACAATTGTCTCCGTTGTTTGATTATGAATCTTTGATTTTACAGACTTTAGAATATTTTCAATTTCATTGATATTTACATTATTGAATTCATTTATTTTTTTAACTAAATCATTTGAGGAAACAGAAAATTTTAAATAATTTGAATATTTTTTATTAAATAATTTATCGTAATCATCATTTGTATAAAAGTTTATTAAATTTGATCCTAGAGTTTCAAGCACGATTTTATCATAGAATCCCACAGTTGAACCATTAAAGTTAAAACTATAGTTTTGAAGAAATAAAGGTAAATTTTCGAAATTTACTTTACCTAAAAATTCAACATTTTTATTTAATTTGTATCTATTTTGTAAATAATCCATATATTTTCTGTCTTTTTTTGTCATAGCTTCTCCTACAACGTGTATTGTTTTATTTTTAAAATCACTACTTAAAAGTGAGTCAATTATAAATTTTATGTTTTTAGATCTGGTTATTCTTCCAATAATTGCAACATTATGGTTTCTATCAAAATTAAAATTTGATAAAACAAATTCCTTATTGATACCATGGCCAATTGCTTTGACTTTTTTTGATTTAAAAGGAAAAGAATTTTGTGAAGCAGTTACTACAACATCAGTTATCTTAAGAGAAATATAAAGTATTATTTTTTTATAAAGCTCTTTTGGTAGATCATGTGTGTACCATAAAACTTTTTTTATTTTAAATGATCTAGGATTGAGAGTTAAAAGAGTTATTAAAATCGGTGACATATGAGAAAAAATTAAATCGTATTCATTTTTTTTCAATAATAAATTCGTTATTTGAAAGTATCTTATGAGCTTTAAAATTCGTGGTGAACTTTTTTTTAAACTAAATCCATACACTTTAATATTTTCATTAAGACCATCTAAATTTTTTTGTTTATAAAGTGTGAAAACATCTACGTGTTGAAATTTTTCAGAAAATTTATTTACCCAGTTGCTAGTAAATGCAAGTGAACTATTATCCATTTCCATTGAAATATTTAAAATTAAAATTCTTTTATGAGATTTCATTTTTTAATATATTTACATATTGCATAATAATGTCTTCTATATTGTGATTGTTAACTAATGTTTTTTTTGCAATTTCAGTTTTAATGTTTTTATCTTGATTTTCAAGCATAAGTTTTTGAATTTTTAAAGCTAGGTCTTTATAGTTGAAAGATCCATTATTATTTAATTTTTGAACTATTCCATATAAATTATTATCTAAAATTTCGGTATTTCCTGGAAAGTTTGAGGTAATGATTAAGTTTTCATAATTTATGGCTTCAAGTATTGAATGAGACATTCCTTCATATGATGAAACTTGAATAAAATAATCAGCTTCAATATATAATTTTTCTAATTCTTTTTCAAATTTTTTTCCGTGAAATTTAACATAATCATTCAGTTTTAATTCATTAGTAATTGATAATAAATTTTCAAATTCTGGACCAACACCAACGATATTTAATTCAAATTTTAAATTGTTCTTAATAATTTCACTAAAAGCTAGTAGTGTATTTTCTAAATTTTTTTGTTTAACTAATCTACTTACAACTAAGAAATTATTTTTATTTTTTTTACTTATTTGTTCCTTTGTTATTCGAGTGCCATTAAATATTTTTATTATTTCACCGTTATATCTGCAGTTTTTACGAACAAAATTTTCTAGATGAGTTGAAGGTACTATGATTATATTAGATTTTCTAACAAAAAAGTCTCTAATAAATTTGTTTACGAAGGTTTTAGAATCAATAAAATTGTTTTGAAAAGTATCAAAATCAGCTAATTTACCATCTTTATTTAAGTATCTTTCCCAAACAGGATCTCCTACAATTTTTCTGATAGTTTTTTTCCTTAAGAATAAATTTGCTATATTAGTTTCAAACCATAACCCGTTTATAAATATCAGGTCAGCTTTCTTGCCAAACTTAATAACTGAATAAATAATAAATAAAGTCCTCAAAATTTTATTTTGATTTCTATTTATTCCAATTACCTTATATTGACCATTTTGCTCGTATTTTTTATCGCTAAGTGTAATAACCGTAATTTTATTTTCTTCTGAAATTTTTTCACAAAGTTGAGGTAAAAAATTAGCAGGACCTCCAACATCTGGTGGGAAAATGCCAGTTGAAATAAGAATATTCAAAATTATAAATTATTTTTTTTACTTTTAACTATTTGGTCAACCATATATTCAATATTTTTAGATGGTTTTATTCCAGTTAAATTTACTATTTTATCAATGTTTGGAGTTCTTCTCATTGGGTCCTCAAATGAATTACCATAAACTTCAAAGTAATCCTTGTAAATCAAATTGGAAGTAGAATTAGTTTTTTCAATTATTAATTTAGCGAGGTCATTTATTGTTATTTCTTCAGTTTGGCCGATATTAAATATCTGTCCGTAAGGTTTCAGTTCAGATAGTTTCATTAGATAAATTATTACGTCATCGACCCAAGTAAATGACCTAGATTGATTTCCATCGCCATGAATACAAATATCTTGATTTTTTAATGCTGATTCGACAAAATTAGGTACAACCATACCAAATTTTGATAGCTGATTCTCTCCAATAATATTAAACAATCTTACAACGATTGGGTTTAATTTATTTTCCTGAAATAATGACAATGCCATAAATTCATCAATCATTTTTGAAGCAGCATATGACCATCTGAGTTTAGTTGTTGGCCCAATAAGACTTTTAGTTTCTTCTGACCAACTTTTTTCTTCAGAAGTCCCATAAACTTCAGAAGTTGAGGTTAGCAATACTGGAATAGAGTTTTCTACACATGCTTCTAAAACATAATGAGTTGCAAAAATATTCGTTAGTAAAGAATTGCTAAGATTGTTCATTATATATTGAACTCCAACGCCTGCAGCTAAATGAAAACAAAAGTCATAATTTTTAAATTCTTCAACTAAATTATTTACATCCTCAATTTTTGAATGTAAAAATCTAAGTCTCGGATTGTCAATTATTTCATTTAAATTATCTAAAGACCCTGTAGAAAGGTCGTCAATTATTAAAACTTCATTTTGTAAATTTTTTAAAATTTCTATTGATAATTTAGAACCAATAAAACCAGCTCCTCCTGTTACAATATATTTTTTAAAATTTTTCATTATCAGATATATTTATAATTAGAAATCTCTTCCTTATTGTCAATGTACCACTCAACAGTTTTATTGATGCCTTCTTCTATACCTATTTTTGGTTCCCAATTTAGTAGTTTTTTTGAGTTTTCAAGATTTGGTTTTACAACGTCTGGATCTTTGTAAGCACGTTCAAGGTATTGAATTTTTGCCTTTTTATTCAGTGCATTTTCAATTAATTGAATGACTTCAATTAGAGAACTAGTTGAATTATTTCCTACATTAATTGTTTCAGAACTATTTAATTTCGAAGTTTTGGTTAATAAATCCACCACATCATTTATGTAAGTAAATGATCTTTCTTGTTTTCCATCTCCAAAAACTTGTAAATCTAAATCGTTCGCTATCCAATGTATAAATCTTAAAATTGACATATCTGGTCTACCAAATGGACCATATACAGTAAAAAACCTAGTTATTATTAAATTAGTATTTGAGTCATCTAAAATATTTCGAGCAATAACTTCACCAGATAATTTTGTTGCTGCGTAAATTGACGGAGGATTAATTTTTTCATCAATATTTTCAGTCATTAATTGATGCCCACTATTTCCATAGATAGAAGATGTTGATGCTATAACAAATTTTTTTAAGTCAAATTTTTTTATAAAATTAGCAAGATTAACTGTTGCAGTGATGTTATCTGTTATGTAAGGAAGTGGATCTAGAAAGCTCTGCCTTACACCTGCTCTTGCAGCTAAATGGTATACAATATCATACTCACTTTCATAATTTCCTAGATTTTCAAGGGCTAATTTATTTGAAAGATCTATCTTTTCAAAACTAAAATTATCAAATTCATTTAAAGTATTGAGTCTTAATAATTTAAAATTTTCATCATATGCATTTGTAATAGAATCAATACCTACAACTTTGTGTCCAGATTTTAATAAATTTAAACATAAGTTAAAGCCTATAAAGCCTGCAACTCCTGTGATCAAATATTTTTTTTCCACAAAATTATGGTAACAAATATTATTTCTTTGTTCTTAAGTAAATATTGTATTTATATTTATAAAAATTTAACCAGTTTAAGTAATATAATTAATTTAGTGAATATCTTAATAGTTGGTGGTGCTGGTTATGTTGGTGGTGGAATAGTTGATTTATTAAATAAAAATCATCAAGTAACAGTTTATGATTCATTAATTTATGAAAGTAGTTTTAGAAAAAATGTTGATTTTATATATGGGGATATTAGAGATTACAAAAAGTTAAATAAAATACTAAATCAATTCGACGCAGTTGTTTGGTTAGCGGCTCTTGTCGGTGATGGAGCTTGCTCTATTAATCCTATTTTAACACATGAAATAAATTCTGAAACGGTAAAAAATCTTGTAAATAATTATAAAGGTAGAATTGTTTTTCTTTCAACTTGTTCTGTTTACGGCGCTCAAAACGGTGTTTTAACAGAAACTTCTCCAACAAACCCATTGTCTGAGTATGCCTCATCTAAATTGATGGCAGAAAATTATCTCAGTAATTCAAATGTAGTGATTTTCAGACTTGGCACTTTATTTGGCATTGGGGATCAGTTTTCAAGAATTAGACTCGATTTGGTTGTTAATATCTTAGTAGCAAAAGCACTAAATGATAAAAAAATGAGTGTATTTGGCGGTGAACAGTGGAGACCTCTACTACATGTAAATGATGTTGCAAATGCAATAGATCATGTAATTGATAAAAAAGTCAATGGAATTTACAACCTTCACTATAAAAATTTTAAAATAATAGATATTGCTGAAAAAATTAAAGACAAGATTCCCGATGCTTTAATTGAAAAAACTCCTTTACCATTTCAAGATGCAAGAAATTATCAAGTTTCAAGTGAAAAATTTAAAATCGATTCTGGTTTTACAGCTGAAATTTCTTTATTAGAAGGAATAGAGCAAATTTATGATTTGATTTTTTCTCATAGAATTAAAGACTTGAACGATCCAAGGTATTCTAATCAAGCATATTTAAAAACTTTTGGAATATCATAAATATGGAACCAAGTTTAATTAATTACGGATTCTCTAGCGATGAAAGAGGGTCTGTTTTTTTTATTAATAATTTAAATTTTGAAAAAGTAAAAAGAACTTATTTAGTAAGCAATAAAAAAACAAAAACTGTAAGAGCTTGGCATGGTCACAAAATTGAAGAAAAGTGGGTTAGTGTTGAGGAAGGAGAATTTTTAGTTTGTTTAGTAAAAATTGACAATTTTAAAAAACCAGATATTAAAAGTAAAGTTTATCAATTTAAGTTGAAAAAAGAAGATGGGATTCTTCATATACCTAACAACTATGCAAATGGTGCAATGAATTTATCAAAAATTAATTCTATAAGATACTTTTCATCGCTTTCATTAAAAGATTCTATTAATGATGATTTCCGATTTGATTCTAACTTTTGGGATCCTTGGAAGACATATAAACCTAATTACTATGAATAAAGTTCTAATTTTAGGATCTTCAGGAATGCTAGGTAAGATGGTCAGTAATTATTTTATTTCTCAAAATGAGAACGAGGTAGTAGTGACTTCGAGAAAAAATTCTGGTGATAAAATCACTACAAAAAATATTTATTTTGATGCTTTAAATGACAAACTAGAAGTAATAATTTCAGAAGTTAAGCCAGAATATGTTATTAACTGCATTGGTGCAATCAAGCCAAATATTGATGAACAAAATAATACTTCAGTCAAAAATGCATTTTACATTAATTCTTATTTCCCAATTTACTTATCACAGCTTTCGATTTTATATAATTTCAAATATATTCAAATTGGCACGGATTGTGTATTTTCTGGTAATAAAGGAAACTATTCAGAAAATTCATATCAAGATGCTATTGATATATATGGAAAATCAAAAATACCAGGAGAAATTCAAGCAAAAAATAAAATTTTAATTCGCTCAAGCATAGTTGGTCCTGAATCTGGAAATGGAAAGTCTTTACTTAATTGGTTTCTCAATAATACAAATAACAAAATTTTTGGTTTCAGCAATCATTTATGGAATGGTGTGACAACATTAAATTTTGCAAAGGTAGCATTCGGTGTAGTAAATGCAGGAAAATTTAATTCTGGTGTTTACCACTTAGTTCCTTCTGACATTGTTACAAAATATGAGTTATTAAAAATTTTTCAAAAAAATTTTTTAAAAGATATTTTAATTGAAGAAAAAAATTCTGAAATAGAAATCAATAGACATTTGAAAACAGTTTACTTAGACAAAAACATTGACTTGTGGAATAACGGTGGTTATAAAACTATTCCAACAATTGATGAAAATATAGAAGAACTTTATTCTTCCAAAATTACTTCAACTATTCTTAACTCATAATGAAAGATTTAGCAATAATATTAGGAATTAGACCAGATGTAATTAGGGCGAGCTCAATAATTAAATTGTTAAAAAACAATTCCTCATTAGATGTAGATTTCATTTGGTCTGGTCAACACTATTCAGAAAACATGAAAGATGTTTTTTTTGAGCAATTAGATGTTCCGAGACCGGACATAGAATTTCAAATTGATGTAACAAACGATGCCTCAACTGTTGCATCTATTATTAATCAAACTTATTTACATTTAGAAAAATCAAAATATAAAGCAGTCGTTTTTTTGGGTGATACTAATACTGTTATGGGAAGTATTGGAGTAGCCCAACATAATATTCCAATTGTTCATATTGAAGGGTGTATGAGATCTTACGATTGGAGAATGCCTGAAGAGAAATATCGAAAAACTATTGACCATTTGTCTGACAGAATTTATGCGTATTTAGAAAGCTATAAAAATCAAGGTTTAAAAGAAGGTATATCAAAAAACATAATTCAAGTTACAGGAAATCCAATAGTAGATATTATTATGGAAAACGAAGAATTAATTGATTCAGGTTCCCAATTTTTAAAAAATGAAATTACTAATTTTATTAAAAGCAATGATTATGGGGTAGTAACATGTCACAGAAGAGAAAACATTCTGGATGAAAAAAGTCTCAAAAATATCATCAATTTACTAAATGATTCAGATATTAATTTAATTTTCCCTATTGGTTACATGACACAAAAAAAAATTAAAGAATATGGTTTTAAGTTAAACAAAAATATTTTAACTACAGAACCGATAGGATATCTAGAGTTTATGTATTTACTAAAAAATTCGAATTATTGTATTTCAGATTCAGGAACGGTTATAGAAGAAGCTTGTATTCTTGGAATCCCAACCATTCAGCTAAGACATTCAACTGAAAGACCAGAAGTTTATGAAGTAAATTCTTCGATAAAATTCGACCCATTAAATTCTGAAAATAATATTTTTGAAACCTATGCAAAATTAAATAAACTAAAAAATAGTACCTGGAATCATCCTTTTGGTGATGGGCAAGCTTCTAGAAGGATTTATGAAAATCTTTTACATTTAATTGAAACCAATTCTTTTTCAATGCACTCAAAAAAAGATTATGATTTTGATGTATCAAGATCTTTTATAGAATGAATAAAATACTTTTCCATTCATTAACTTATCCACCCGAGTCTATTTCTACCGGTTTGTTGGTTTCAAAAATTGTTGAAGAATTTAAAGTTTTAGGATTTAATATTGAAGTCCTTGCAAGTTCACCTCAGTATATTGATTTAAATATTAAAGAGTTTAATAATTCAAAAAAGGGAATTATAACCAGAGAGGAAAATGGGATTAAAGTACACTATATAATTTCAAAGAAAAGAAAATTTAGAAAATTTTCTAGGTTTTTTCAATGGATTAGTTTTAATTTAAAAACCATAAAATTTTTATATAAAAATAAAAAAAAATATAAAGAGTTATTCGTTTTCAGTTACCCTCCAACAATGAATATTACTTGTTTGATTTCTTCTAAAATTTTTAAAATTAAAACGCATTATTCAGTTTGGGAGTTGTACCCCGAAATTGCTATAAAACTTGGAAAAATAAATTCAAAATTATTCACATATTTATTTAAAAAATTAGATAATTTTGCGATGAGGTCAGTAGAAAATGTAATTGTAAATTCAGATAGTTTAAGAGATTATCTTGTTAGCAACAGAAAAATTAATTCTGATAAGATTAAAATAATTTCACATTTTTCACCAAATAAAAGTAGTACTAGTTTTCCAGATTATAAAGTGACTAAAATTATGTATGCTGGAAATATAGGAGTTCCACAAAATTTATCTAATTTCATTGATTATTTTAATAAAAATTTTCCAGAAAATTGGAGATTAATCATTTTTGGTTCAGGTGAAGAGTTTGAAAAGATTAAAAGGCTTAAAAACTATAAAGTTGAAATTAAAGAATATGTAAATAGGGAAGAATTAGAAAGAATGACAGTTGATATTCCATTTGCTTTAGTATCTCTTCACAGTGATATATTATTTGAAGGCTTTCCAGGAAAAACTTTTGATTACTTAAAAATGAATAAAATTTTAATTAATTTTTCTAATAAAAATTCCGTAGTATCAAAATTTGTTGATGAATATGGTTTAGGTTTAAACATTGATGCAGCAGAATCTTTAAAGGCAACTTTTAATTTCAGTTTGTTACAAGATTTTGAAGTTTTAAAAAAAATTGAAGAAAATATAAAAAAGTTTAACAAAAAAAATAATAGTCCAAAAATAGTTGCAGAAAAATATATTAAACTAGTTAGCACCTTTTCGACTTAAAACTGATTTTATAGTTTTAAAAATTATTTTTAAATCATTTAAAGTAGATAAATCTTCAATATATTTTAAATCCCAATATAATCTTTCCTGCAAACTTAAATCTAACCTACCTTGAATTTGTGCTAGACCGGAGATTCCAGGTTTAACTGAATTTCTTTTTTTTAGATAAACTCCATAAAGTTCAGCTTCGTACTTAACTAAGGGTCTTGGCCCAATAAAAGACATATGACCGAATAAAACATTAAAAATATTAGGTAATTCATCCAATGAAGTTTTTCTTAAAAATTTTCCTACTTTTGTAATCCTATCATCGTTTTCAATCCTTATTGGGTCTGAAGGTTCTAATGATGGCTCTATCAATTTTTCATTTGATAATTGTCTATAGTGTTGTTTGTGAAGTTCATCAGATGACATCGGCTCCATGGTTCTAAATTTATAAAATTTAAATTCTTTACCGTGCCTCCCCATTCTTAATTGAGAGAACAATATAGGTCTAGAATCAAAAAAAATTATAAATAGAGAAATTAAAGGTATAAGTATAATTATCAACGGAAATAGAATTATAAATATTAATAAATCTATAAATCCTTTCATATTTCTATGTTAATTAAATTTAATTAATGTATTAAAAATATAATAAATTACATTAGAGTTAAATAAATGTGTGGAATAGGTGGAATTTTTAATTTCAACAATTCAGAAATAAATTCGGATATTGAAAAAATTATTGTTGATAAACTTAATCACAGAGGCCCAGATCATTCTCAAATTTTGAATTTAAGCAAAAATTTTACTTTAATACATACTCGTTTATCAATAATTGATTTAGATCCTAGGTCAAACCAACCAATGTCAACTCGAGATGGTCTACAGCATATAGTGTTTAACGGTGAAATTTATAATTATAAGGAAATAAGAAATGAATTAATAAAGTACGGTTATAACTTTACAACAGAAGGGGATACTGAAGTTTTACTTGCCGGGTATAAAATATTTGGTGACAAAATAGTTGATAAACTTATAGGTCAATTTGCATTTGCGATTTTAGACTTTGAAAAAAAACAAATTTTTATGGTTAGAGATCGCGTAGGTATAAAACCATTATATTTTTCTAAGATTGAAAATACTTTTATATTTTCTTCTGAATTTAACGCTATTTCTGCATCAATTAATCAAAAGTTTTCTCCAAATTTATCTTCTTATGTTGAGTACTTGAAACACTTAACAGTTACAGATAGCAATACTGGAAACAAAAATATTAATAAATTATTACCAGGACAGATATTAACTATTAATTTTCTTGGTGAAATATCTACAAAACAATATTGGGATCCTTTTGATTTTGAAGTTAATAAAGACATATCCGAAAAAGAAGCAATAAATAAATTAAAAGAGTTGATAGAGAGTTCAATAGAGTATAGAAAAGTTAGTGATGTAGAAGTAGGTTTATACCTTTCAGGAGGTCTTGATTCATCTTTAATTGGAAGCATAATGTCTAAAAATAATAAAATTAAAGCATTTAATGTTGACTATGATGATAAATTTCCTGGATATAAAGGTGAATCAGTTGAAGCAAAGTATGCTGCTGAAATGTTTGAGATAGATTTAGTCCAAAAATCAATTAGTTTTGAAGAATTTTCAAAAGTTCTAGATACATATTCTTACATTCAAGATGACTTAATTGGAGATGAGGTAGGGATACCATTATATTTTTTAGCTAAGTTAGTAAATCAACAAAATCTAAAAGTTGTTCAAGTAGGTGAAGGTGCTGATGAACTATTTTTTGGGTACAATCATTGGTTGAAATTTGTAAACTTATATAATTTAACTCCAAAATTATTGTCAAGCAATAAAACTTCAATATTTAAAACTCATAGGCCACATTTGCTTTCAAATATATTATTTCAAAGAAACTCATTTCCTGGAGGTGCACTAGGTTTTAATGACTCCGAAATTATTAATTTACTTAATGACAGCATGAGAGAAATATATATTAAAAAAAACTATGTAGATAATTTATGGGATAGTTACTCTAATTCAAAAAACTTTTCAATAATTAAATGGCTTACTTTAGTTGATTTGAAAGTACGATTACCTGAACTACTTTTGATGAGAATGGATAAACTTAGTATGCAGTCCGGTGTAGAGGCGAGAGTTCCTTTTTTAGATCACAGAATTATTGAACTTGTTTTATCTTTAGACGATAAAATTATTTTCGATAAATTTAATACAAAACCTCTGTTAAAAAAAGTAGCTAAAAATTATTTACCAGAACAGATTTACAATAGGGAAAAACAAGGATTCCGTGCTCCAATTTCAAATTGGTTAAATAAAGATTACGCAAAAGTTAAAAATACTCTTAATCAATTTAATTCAGAGTTAAAATTATTTAATCATAATTCACTTTCAAAGATAATAAATTCTGAAGATAAACAAAAATTATGGTACTTGTATAACTTAGCTAATTGGCATATCAAAAGAAGTGAAAATGTTTAAAATCTGGAAAAAGAATACCGTTTACATAACAATAATGCAGGTTATCTTACTAATTATTAATTTCTTTGTTATAACAGTTATTTCTAGAAATTATGGTGCATCAATTTATGGTGAGTATGCATCTGCAAAAAGCTTGTCAGTTTTAATCGGCACTTTGACAGTTATGTCACTAGCACTTGTTGTGACTAGAGTAAGTTCAAAAACGAATAGTTTTGATAAAATTTTATTTTTTAATACTTATAAATTAATTTTAAAGAATTCATCAGTAGGAATTTTATTAGCAATTCCAATAGCTATTTTCTTTGGCAGGAATACGTTGTATGTGATTGTATTTCTCGTTGGTTTTATTTTTAATGAATTAATTCATATTTCGTTAGCTTATTTTCAAGCAAAAGGTGATTTTGTTTTAAGCTCGAAACAAATAACAATACGAACGATTATTTATGGAGTTGGTGCATGGTTTATAGTAAATCAAAAATTTAATATTTTTTGGGTTATTCTTTTTCAAACACTCGTTTTATTAGTATTTTTTATTATCTCTTATTATTCACTTCCAAAAAGCAAACATGGTGAGCAAAAAAAATATAACCAACTTGATATTTTTAATTCAGGAAAAAAAATGGTTCTCACTACTTTTGCTGCAGCATTGATTTCTGAATTTGACATTGTCGTTATTGGTTTATTCTATCAAGGTTCAATTCTAGGTATCCTAGCTTGGTCTAGAAGATTGTTAGAAGGTTTATATCAATTGATAGGAGCAAGCTTAGATATTGTTTTTCCTGAACTAACTAAATTAACTGACAAGAATCAATTTATTTCAATTAGAAGTAAATTAAAAAAAGTATTTTATTTATCTTTTGCTTTTCCATTACTTTATTTAACGATTATCGATTTAGCTGATGAGGTTTTTGTAAACGTATTAGGCTTAGAATTTTCTACATTGTCTGAAATTTTTTCTATAGTTTTATTTGGGTTGCCTTTCATGTTGTGGACAAGAATAAATATAATATTTGCTAGAGCCTTACATTTAGAAATTCAATTATCAAAAACTATAGCTTATGCAAGTCTTATTGGTTTGTTTTTTTACTTTATAAATTCAAAACTTAATTTATTAAATATTGAATTTATAATTTTAATTTCACAAATACTTTTCGCTTCTTTTACAAATATTATGATAGGTAAAAAAATAAATGAATTTGGAGCAAATTATTAATTTAAAACTAATTTTATATAATCTAAAATATTTATTTTTTAAACCTCGAAAAGCTTTTGATAAAAATTTAGAAAATTATGAATACCAACATCCTAATTATTTTGATAAATTGTTAAATAATTTTACAAATGTTGTAAATAAAAAGTATTTAATGGAAACAACTGAAAACTTTATAAATAATAAAATATATGTTTTTGGTGAACTATTAGAACCTATAAAATTTGATTACGATAATTTTAATCAATATAAATTCCCTAAAATAGTGAAGAAACCAGCTTATTTTGATCGAGCAGATTTAAAAGTTCCATATGAAATTGGAAGACTACAAATATTACAAAATGTAAATATGTCGAACATGCTATTCAATTTATCTAAAAATCAAAAAAATACAATTAAACAAATCAAAACAGGCTTTTTTAATGAGATTGAAAATTCAGAACCGTATAGTATTTTTTGGAATAGTCCTATGGATGTAGCAATAAGACTAATAAATTTAATATTTGAAAAAAACTTTAGTAGCAAAGATAGCAAAAATTATAATACTGATCAGTTTGATAATTTAATTTTTAAACATTACCAATTTGTAATAAATAATCTTGAGAATAATTCTGAAGTTATTGGTAACCACTACTTTGTAGAATTAGCATCATTGATTTTATTTCATGCAAACTATAAATCTAAAGATTCTAGCCAAATAAAATTTATTAAAGAAGAGTTAGAAGCACAACTTAACCTTCAGTTTGAAGATGATGGTACAAATTTTGAAAAATCAACACATTATTCCGTTTTAATTTTAGAAGCGCTTATATTAATAAAAATTTCTTTAATAGAGCTAGATGTTCCAATTGAAACAATTAAACATATAGACAAAATTATTAACGTAAATTTTTCATTACTAAAAGATTTGATTATTAATAATGAATTATCACAGATTGGTGATAACGATTCAGGAAAAATCTTCTACTGTTTATTTAATGAATTTGATCCGTTGAATATTGATTTACTTTTAAAATTTTGTGAGATGATGGGGGTGTTAAAAAATGAAAATACAAGAGTTTATAGTATTAAAAAACAATCGATTCACTTACCAAGTTATTATTCAGTTTCTCATCCTAAAATATTTGGATTTAAAGAAAACTATGAAAATTTTGGATATTTTAACTTTGGAATATACATTTGGAAAAACAATGAAGATTATTTAAGCATTATATGTGGAGAGGTTGGTCAAAACTTGGTAGGTGGTCATAATCATTATGATCAACTCAGTATAGAGTGCTCAATCAACGGTAATTGGATAGCAAGAGATCCAGGTACTGGAACATATACAGATAATTTAGAAACTAGAAATTTATATAGATCATTAAATTCACATTGGGGACCCAATATTGACTTTAATTTCAAAACTGATTTTACAAATACTTTTAAGCTAATCAATATGAGTTCAGGTAATGTTCTAGAATTTAATAAGGAATACTTTCTTGGAAGTGCAAAATTCGGACATTTACAAGTTTTACGCGAAGTTAAAATTGAAAAAGGAACAATTGCAATAACAGATTATTGTAAGGAACCAGAAATTTTTGCCTATAAAAATTGGGGTGAAGAAGAAAATGGATGTAAGATTCCATTTTCTAAAGGATACAAAAGGTAAATTGACAGCTTTAAAGAAAAATATATTAATTTTTTTGTTTTTTTTGAGTATATTTTTAAGTGCTTTAGATGCATTTTCATTATTTTCAATTCCATTTCCTTGGATTGGTTACTCAATATCAGTTCTTATTTTTTCGCTATATGGCTACAAAGACTCTTATAAAAACATTAAAAAATTCAAATATTTATTTATTTGGTTTGTTTTTACATTATTTACATCATTAATTATTTTAATTTTTTTTGATATCCCAAATTTTGATTTTAGAAATACAAATGAAATCAACTATATTTTGTTAAGATTTGTTACTTTAATGTTTTTTATCCTTACATTAATAAATGTAATAGCCTTGCATAAGTTATTTGATCTAAAATTAATATTAAGAATATTAATTTATACATCTTTACTTGTATCTACCTTGTCTTTAATTTCATATTTATCTTTTATATTTGGATATCAAGATTTCATAAGAAATAGGTTAGGGACTAATTCTTTTGGGGTTCAAAAAATTAAAGATGCTTGCACAATACTAAGAAATTATGGGACATTTCGTGAACCAAGTTTTTTAGCAGTTTGGTTAGTTCCAACTATCCCATTATTTTTTAATAAGTATTTTTCAAACAGTTTTTTAAAGTATTTATTTATTATCCCTAGTTTGTCATTAGTGTTAACAAGAAGTCTTACAGGAATCATCTCAATATTAATAAGCATATTTTTCGTATTTGTATTACTTTTAATTAATCGGGAAATTAAAATTATTTTTTTAATACCGGTAGTTTCAATACTTATAGTTTCTACATTTGGTAATGCTTTGTCATTTAAATTTCCTGCATTAGAAGCGTCTCAATGCCCTCCAAATTCGATAGATAAATGTGATTGTTCGATTTATCAAGATAAAAAAGATGAGGCTAAAAATTCAGATAATATCAATTCGAGCATATATAAAAGACTGTATATTTTATACAACGAAGGTATCTCTTCTTATGAAAATATTGCAAGAATAAATAATTTCATTTCTGATAGTTCTATCATAATTTTTGGAAATGGATTAGGCCGAGCCAACATAATTTTTACTAATGACTTTAACAATAGAAATCGTTTAGATTCTGAAACTTCACAAAAAGATCAATACCCAGGTTTAATTGTTTCAGTAAATAATTTATACGCTAATGTTTATTTTACTTCAGGAATTATTGGGTTATTTATATTTTTTGTATTCCTCAAATCTTATTTTTTAAATTTAATAAAACATTTAATATTTGATTATCCAGAGATGGTTATCTCTGTTTTTAGTATTTTTATTATGTACTTCTTTCAAGGGGAAGAGTTTACTTTTATTTCTGCATTATTTTTAGGGTTAACTCTTTCATTAATATCTGATAAAAAATGAAAATATTAATTGTTACACACCAATTTTTACCTCACCAAAGCCCAAGAACTACAAGATGGAAATTAATTTACGATGAGCTTATAAATAAAGGCTATGAAGTTAAAGTATTAACTGGTACACCACAAGAGAATAAAAATGAAAATATTATATATATCGGCAATAAGAGAGCAAGTAAATTATTAAAAAACCTTCGAGATCAATCAAATTTAGTTAAAATTTCAAAAATTAAAAATACTTTATTTAATTTTCTTAAAAAATTTTATAGGTTTTTTTATAAAACTTTTGCTTGGCCGGACTATACAATGTTTTGGCTATATTCAATTTGGAGGAAACGAAAAAAAATTAATATTGAGTATGATCTTATTATTTCAGTCAGTTTACCATTCTCATCGCATCTAGCTGCCTATTTTATTAATAAAAGAAATAAGAAAAAATGGATAATGGACATTGGTGATCCATTTAGTCTTAAGCAAAATGCATTAGAGAACAACAAATATCTTTATAAATCATTAAATTATTATTTTGAAAATAAATTTTTTAATCTTGCCGAACAAATTATTTTTACTCATAGCGAGGCTGCTGCAGAACATTCAAAATTTTTTCATATAAGTAATGAAAAAGTTCTTATAGGAAATCCAATTAGTTCTTTCGATGAAAATATATTTTTTAATTCAAAAAAATTTAACTATAGTTCTTTACCAATAAATATCGGATATTTTGGAATATTAACCAAAGGAGTACGTTCTCCTATAGAGACAATAAAGTTCTTTAAAAATTCAGATATATTTTTTAACTGGTTTACAAACCAAGACTCTAAAAACATTGTTTTACAAACTAATCTTGATTTAGCAAATCATAAATTTTTCGAAATTGTTGATAGGGATGAAGCTTTAAAAAAAATGTCAAGCTCAATGCATTGTCTACTATCTATTGGAAATTTAAATTCTTCACAATTGCCAAGTAAAGTAATCGAGTATATTTCAACCGGTAAACCAGTAATTCATTTTGCAGAAATTAAAAACGACCCTGTTATAAAGTTAGCTGATAAATTTCAAAATTTAATTGTCATAAATAAAGATTCAAAATTGAGTCAAACTTTAGATCAACTAAATTTTGTTTTTCAAAATATAAATAGTTTTGAAAAAAATTATTTTTTAGAAAACTTTACAGCACAAGCAATTACAAAAAAATTAAATATATTTTAAGATTTTTGACCAATTTTCGTTATAAATTAATGCTTTAGAATTTTTAATCTTAAGGTTATTTGCTTCTTTAATTTTTAAAAGAGCACTTTTTAAGTTTTTATGTTCATAAATAAAGACACTTTCACCTTTAAAATATGTTGTATATGGTTTTTGTGGAATAACTAGCTTTAAACCTAGATTTTGTGCTTCATATAAAGGTAATCCAACTGTTTCATAATCACTTGCGTGAAAATAAATATTATTTTCTGAAAGAACTTTTAATGCTTGATTGTTAGTTTCTGTATAAACACAATTAAAACCTGGAATATTTTTTGGGGGGTTGATTATTGTTACGTTAATTTCATCATCGTAATTTTTTAAAACATCAACCATAAATTGAAAATTTTTATTTGGAATTTTACTACCAAAGAAAACTAGTTTGCTTGTAGTTTTATTTGCTTCAACAATATGTTCTTCTATATTTCCTATTTCCAATATCTTTTTTTTATACTTTTGATTAAAAAATTCAGAAACATGACTTAATTGGACAATTATATAGTCTGAAGACTTCATGGTTTTTGAGATATAGTACTTTAATATTAAATTCTTAAGATCAGTTTTGACAAGTGGGAGTATATTTTGGATTAATACAAAAGATTTAATATTAGTTCTAAAACCAAAATTACCAAAATGTATAATTGCATCACTTTCATTTATTATATTTTTTAGATTTTTATTTAAAATTAAATGTAAGTAAGGGTGTACGTATCTTTTATTTGTTATTTTTATAAATTTTATTTTTTTATTGTCATCTGATTGGTATTTGAGCTCAGTAAAAAACTCATCTTCTGAATAAAGAACAATAATTTCTGTTCTTGACTCAACAATTAATTCAAATGCTTCAACAAATAATTTAACTCCGCCAAGTGATCTGACTCCACAGGCGTTTAAAACTAGTTTTTTCTCCACCAATTAAATGATAGTCGTACATTAATAGCTAATAGATTACTAAAATTATTAATAGTGAAAAAAAAATATGATGTAGCTTTATTAGTTGGAACAAGACCAAATTTTGTAAAAGCAGGTCCACTTTTAAGATTGCTGGAAGATAAAAATGTTTCTACTTTGTTTATCCATACTGGTCAGCATTTTGACGAAAAGTTATCTAAAGATATATTTGATGATTTAAATATAAGAGTTCCTGATATAAATTTAGAAACACCTTCTTTAAACTCTGAAGAGCAGTTGAGTTTTATTGTTAAAAAATTAATGCTTATTTTTAATGAAAACGAAATTAATAAGGTAGGGGTTTTTGGAGATGTAACTTCAACATTAGCAGGCGCACTTGCAGCAAAAAAAAGTAATATATTACTTTTTCACGTTGAAGCTGGCCTAAGATCATTTAATCTCAATATGCCCGAAGAGAGAAACAGAATTATTGTAGATTCTATAAGCAATATATTATTTACTCCCTCAGATGATGCAGTTGATAATCTGATTGCTGAAGGAGTAAGTAAAGACAAAATATTTAATGTTGGAAATATTATGATTGATACACTAACAAATAACTTTAAAAAAATTGAAAATAATGTTGAGATAATCAAAGAAAAACTCAAATTACAAAAGCCTTATTTTGTTATGACACTTCATAGACCAAGCAACATGAGTGATGATATACTTAATAATATTTTTTCAGCTACAAATGAATTTTCAGATCAATATGATGTTATTTTACCAGCACATCCAAGACTAAAAATATTTCTTGAGGAAACTAAAATTAATTTTCAAAATATTAAATTGACTGATCCACTTGCTTACATAGATTTTTTATCATTAGTAAAAGGTTCGCAACTTGTACTAACTGATTCAGGTGGTTTACAAGAGGAAACAACTTACTTAAGGGTTAAATGTTTAACTTTACGTGAAGAAACTGAAAGACCAATAACTGTTTCAGAAGGTACTAACAAAGTAATCGGAACATCACAAAAAGTTATAATAAGTGAAATTAACAATTGTCTTGGTACTAGCATTTCAAATGAAGTAAAAATAAATTACTGGGATGGAAATACTTCAAATAGAATATTTGAGGTTTTATTTAAAGAATTATGAAAGCATTTAAATACGATTTAGCTGTTTTAGGTTTAGGCTATGTTGGCTTACCACTAGCTATTGAAGCTACTAATTCAAATCTTAAAGTCATGGGATATGATGTAAATTCAAAACTTATAGATAATTTGAATGTTGCTGTATCACATGTTGAAGATATTAGCAACATTCAACTAGAACAAGCAATAGCTTCAGGTCTTCAATTTTCAACTAATTCAGAATTACTTGCAGAATGCAAACATTTGGTAATTAGTGTTCCAACGCCATTGACTGATTATCAACCAGATTTAAGTTATGTTGAGAATGCTTCTAAAGATATTGCTAATAATTTACAACAAGAACAGATAGTAATATTAGAGTCTACGACGTACCCCGGTACTACTTTAGAAGTTGTAAAACCGATTTTAGAATCCATTTCTGGTTTAGAGGCGGGTAAAGATTTTATGCTTGGTTATTCACCAGAGAGGATTGATCCTGGTAATAAAACTTGGAATTTCAAAAATACTCCAAAAATCGTAAGCGGTGTTAATGAAGACTCTACTGAAGCAATTTCATTATTTTATAAAAGCATAATTAATGAAGTTATTGAAGTATCTGGAACAAGGGAAGCTGAAATGGTAAAATTATTAGAAAATACTTACCGACAAGTTAATATTGCTCTTGTTAATGAACTTGCAATACTTTGTAAAATGTTAGATATCGACATATGGGAAGTCGTTGACGCTGCTAAGACTAAACCATTTGGTTTCCAATCATTTCGAC
>Ga0255766_10000614_pt1 | contig 32607 bp, 24 predicted proteins | sample 071ome_23_FD_179966 | JGI IMG/M metagenome (GOLD analysis project Ga0255766, IMG submission 179966) | Coastal salt marsh microbial communities from the Groves Creek Marsh, Skidaway Island, Georgia - 071403BT metaG (version 2) | ecosystem: Environmental > Aquatic > Marine > Intertidal zone >...
AAGACCATGATATCCCGAACCATCATAAGAAAATTCAACAAAATACCTCGACATTTTTAACAATTAAAGATATTTTATCAAATTAAAAATAAATTTGTAAATTAGCTTATTATTTCTTACCAAGAAGTATTTTTCTATTAACATTTTAAATCAAATTCACATATACTCATGTACGATATTAAGATGCTTAAGGCTAAAAAATTAGCCGAGCTTATTGAAATTGCTGATCAAATTGGCATTAAAGACTTAAAAGGTCAAAAAAAACAAGATATTATTAACAAAATCATTGGCAATGTAAGTGAAGAAAAATCAAATGATGTTATTCCTGAGCCAAAGTTTGTTAAAAATAATTTTAAAGAGAACAGGGCTAATATTGGTGGTAATAAAAATCATCAAAATAGAAACTTCAACAAAGACAACAGAAATAGATACAAAGAACCTGATTTTGAATTTGATGGAATAATTGAGTCAGAAGGAGTTTTAGAAATAATGCAAGATGGATATGGTTTTTTAAGATCTTCAGATTATAATTATCTATCATCGCCAGATGATATTTATGTTTCTCTATCACAAATAAAACTTTTCGGATTAAAAACAGGTGATACTGTTCATGGTACTGTTAGACCCCCTAAAGATGGTGAGAAGTATTTCCCTCTTATTAAGGTTAACAAAATAAATGGCTTAGATCCAGAAGTTGTAAGAGATAGAGTATCTTTTGAACATTTAACTCCTCTTTTTCCAGAAGAAAAGTTTAATATTTCAGATAAAGAAAGTACAATCTCTACTAGAATTATTGATCTTTTTTCTCCAATTGGTAAAGGACAAAGAGGAATGATTGTTTCACAACCTAAAACTGGTAAAACAATGCTTCTTAAAGATGTTGCAAATGCTATAGCAGCAAATCATCCTGAAGTTTTTCAAATAATTCTTCTAATAGACGAGAGACCTGAAGAGGTAACTGATATGCAGAGAAATGTAAAAGGAGAGGTAGTTGCTTCAACTTTTGATGAACCAGCCGATAGACATGTTAGAGTTGCGAATATAGTTTTAGAAAAAGCTAAGAGACTTGTAGAATGTGGTCATGACGTTGTGATACTTCTTGATTCAATTACAAGACTTGCTAGAGCCTATAATACAGTTCAACCTGCATCTGGTAAAATTTTAAGTGGTGGTGTTGATGCTAATGCGCTTCATAAACCTAAGAGATTTTTTGGAGCTGCAAGAAATATTGAGAATGGTGGTTCATTATCAATTATATCAACAGCTCTTACTGAGACCGGATCAAAAATGGATGAGGTAATTTTTGAAGAATTTAAAGGAACTGGTAATATGGAACTTCAGTTAGATAGAAGAATATCTAATAGAAGAATTTTCCCAGCTATTGATCTAGTTTCCTCAAGCACCAGAAGAGATGACCTTCTGTTAGATGAAAACACTATTCAAAGAATGTGGATAATGAGAAAGTATTTAGCTGACATGAACCCTGTTGAGGCAATGGAATTCATTAATGATAGGTTTAAGAAAACTAAGAACAATGAAGAGTTTCTTATATCTATGAACTCCTAAATTATTGAAGCTTACTAAGCTTTGACTTTAAATTAGAAGCTTTGTTCTTATGAATAATATTTTTCTTAGCTAACTTATCTAGTAAAGACACAACACCAGGATATAACTTTTGAACTTCTTTCTTAGTCTTAGCATCTTTTAATTTTTTAATAGCATTTCTAGTAGTCTTGTGCTGAAGTTTATTCAGAGACTTCTTAGTTTCATTTGAACGAATTCTTTTTAAAGCAGATTTATGATTTGCCATAATTTTTATTTTGTAGCCCGTAGGGGAATCGAACCCCTCTTTCCAGGATGAAAACCTGAGGTCCTAACCGATAGACGAACGGGCCAATCAGGTTGCAAATTTAATTGAAATTTTAATATTTCAATAAGATTTTGAAAATATTACTTTATACGCAGCAGGTTTACCTGTATAAATACACTTAATACCTTTAGAATCAGAGTTTTCAGGAATACACCTAATTGTAGCTTTGGTTTCATTTTTTATAGCTTCTTCAGTTTCTTTTGTACCATCCCAACCAGCAATTACAAAACCACTTTGAGATTCAATTAATTTTTTAAAATCATCATAGCTATCTACTTCATGAGTATTATTAATTAGAGTTTCATTTGAATGCTTAATCATGTTTTCTTGGATTGAATCGATTGATTCAACAATTTTATCAACAATTTTATCTAAAGATGTATGAACTTTAGACATATCATATCTATAAAAAATATCAGCTGAATTGTTTTCTATTTCTTTAAGTCCAATTACAATTCTCATTGGAATCCCTTTTACTTCAGAATCATTCAGTTTATATCCTAAACTGATATTCTCTCTATCATCAACCTTAACTCTAACTTCCATATCTTTTAGTTTCGCGAAAAGTTCATTAGACTTTTGAACTATTTGATCGGAGTTTTCTTTTGCTTTAATTACTGGAATTATCATAACTTGAATTGGTGCAAGAAATGGTGGTAAAACCAATCCATTATCATCACTATGTGACATAATTAAAGCACCCATTAACCTTGTAGATACTCCCCAAGAGGTTGCCCATACATATTCTAATTTACCAGACTTATCAGCAAATTTTACATCAAAAGCTTTGGCGAAGTTTTGACCTAAAAAATGAGATGTACCTGCTTGAAGTGCTTTTCCATCTTGCATCAAAGCTTCAATACATAAAGTTTCCTCAGCTCCAGCAAATCTCTCTGATTCAGATTTATATCCTTTAAGCACAGCCATAGCCATATATTTTTGAGCAAACTCAGCATAGATATTATTAATAAGTTTTGTTTCATTTAAAGCCTCTTCTTTTGTAGCATGAGCAGTATGACCTTCTTGCCATAAAAATTCTGTTGTTCTTAAAAAAAGCCTAGTTCTCATTTCCCATCTAACTACATTAGCCCATTGATTAATTAATATTGGTAAATCTCTGTATGATTGGATCCAGTTCTTATAAGTTTTCCAAATAATAGCTTCACTAGTAGGTCTAACAATTAATTCTTCTTCTAATTTAGAATCTGGATCGACTATTAATTTACCCTTTTTATTTGGATCATTTTTTAATCTGTAATGAGTAACTACTGCACATTCTTTAGCAAAACCTTCAGCATTTTTTTCTTCGGCCTCAAATAGTGACTTTGGAACGAATAATGGAAAATAAGCATTTTCATGACCTGTTTCTTTAAACATCTTGTCTAGTTGAGACTTCATTAATTCCCAAATAGAAAAACCATATGGTTTTATAACCATACACCCTCTAACATCAGATGATTCAGCTAAACCTGCTTCTAAAACAATATCATTGTACCACTTTGAGTAATTTTCTTTTCTAGAAGTAATCTTATTTCCCATTTATTTCTGGCATAATTTTTGAACATAAATAAGTATATGTAAAATTACGTTTTTTAAAATTAAACTATTTGTATTAAATTTATTCAAATGAAGAATTTCTTAACAATATTTAGGTTATCTATTTTTTCAATCCTTTTCATGAGTTGTTCAACATATTATCTATCTTCTTATTATGAAGAAGATGGTATTTATGTTTCTTCAGATAGAGTTGTTAATTATAAGGGCGTATTTAGTGATTTAGCTCAGGTATCTATAGAGGATTTTTCATCAATTGATAATAGAAATTTACCATGGGGAGCTAAACCAGATTCAAGAGAAATAGTTTATAATTTTTTTCCAAGTTCGGCTAGGTTTTATTATAATCCCTTCTTTTATGACAGCTATATGTTTGGCTTAGGACATTCTTTTTATCCAAGACCTATTGACTTTTACTTAAATCCATATTCATATTCTATTGGAAATTACTATTGGTATTATTATAGAAATTCAAGAATGTACCCTTGGTTCAATGGTGGTATTTATAATCCAGGATTCTATGAAAGGTCCTATACAAACACTTCAGATACTCAAATTTTTAGACAAATCCCAACAACTAGTAACTCTGCATCTAGACGTGGTGAAAAAATACACTCTAATGAGAAGTCTAGATCAACTAACTTAAATGGGGTAAGAGTATCAAGTATATACTCAAGATCAGATTCTTATCAAACAGATTATAATGAAAGTACTGTAATAGATAATGATAGAATAAATAGTCCAAACCTAACACATTTAAAGAAGGACAATTTAATTGGAATTTACAGAAGAGGAAGTGGTTATTCAAGAAACACTAATCAAATAAGATATGTACCTAACCTAAGCGCTATAAAAGATGATGTAATTAGAGAAACTTATCAAAGAATACGATCAGTAAATCCAAGTCAAAGAGGGAGTACTTTTCAAGGAAGATCTTCTGAAAATGATTCTGGTAGATTCCAAAGAAGTCAAAACTATTACAACTCAAATTCTGAGAGATCAATGAATTCAAGTTATTCATCTTCAAGAAGTTCCAGTGGATCAAACTTCAGATCTGGATCCTCATCTAATCAAGGTGTTAGTAGATCTAGTAATGTCGGATCAAGAGGTGCAAGCGGGAGTAGAGCTAGTGCTGTAGGATCAAGAGGCGGTAGTGGCAAAATTCAATAAATGTTTACAAAAACTTTCAAAATATACCTGATACTATTAGGTATTTCATTTACATATTCTCAGACATATGAAGATGTAATGAGATACAATTCATTTTATCATGACGGTAGTTCCAGGTTAAACTCAATGGGGGGTGCATATGGTGCTCTAGGTGGAGATTTATCATCTATATCAATTAACCCAGCAGGTTCATCAGTTTTTTTAGAGTCTGAATTTGGAATTTCATTAAATTATAAAAGTCAAGAAATAATCAACAACTTTAATAGCTCATTATCTAAAAGTAAAGATGATTTAATTTCATTTAATCAACTTGGTTTTGTTCTAGTTTTCCAAAACAGAAAATCTAAGTTCTCTTTTGCTTATAACATGAATAGGTTAAATGATTTTAATGATTCTTTTTCATTTAGTGGTAAAAATAATTCAGGTATTGATAAATATTTTCTTCATTATGCAAAAGGAATTCCTTATACAGATTTACTGGTTTACGAAGATGAAACGGTTCAAGATGTTTATAAGTTTCTAGGAGATAATTATGGGTTTGGAGACCAACAAGCTTTCCTTGGTTATCAGGGTTATATTATTAATGAAGATGGTGAGGAATACAATAATTATAGTTCTAATGCCATCTACAATAATTTAAATCAAAATGTCTCAATCTATAGAAAAGGAGATCACTTTAAACATTCATTAAATTTTAGTAACTCTTTTAATAATATTTTTATTTTAGGATTAAATTTAAATTTTCATACTCTTCGATTTGAAGAAGACAAATTATTTAAAGAAGATGGCTACTTATCTAATTCCTTAGTTAAAAGTGTGCAATTCAAGGAAAATTTATATGCTCTCGGCGAAGGAATATCATTTCAATTAGGAGCTCTTATAAAGATAAAGCAATTTAGAATAGGTTTATCATATACTAGCCCTACCCTTTTAAGTATTGAAGAAGAGAATTCACAGTATATTGAAACTGATGTTAGTGAAAAAGATGGAATTAGTAAATACAAAATTGATCCAAACACAATCAATTTTTATGAAGATTATGAACTATCTCTTCCTTCAAGGTCTGTTTTCAGTCTTGCGTATGTTTTTGGAAGTAAAGGTTTAATTAGCTTAGATTATGAAATAACTAAGTTTAATAACTCAAAATTTAATGATAATAATGGAAAGGACTCTTATCTTAATGAACTTAATTATTCTATTAAAAATAAATTAGATGGAATATCGGAGTCTATAAGGATTGGTGGAGAGTATCGAATTAAAAATTATAATTTTCGTGCAGGTTATTTCTATTACAATGGTCCAGACTCTAATACTGTTAATTTCAGATCAGGTTTGTCAGGAGGGATTGGATTTAATTTTGGGTATCTAAATATTGATTTAGGTGTAACAAAATCAAGCAATTACATAGATAATAGATTATACACTAGAGGTTTGACAAATCCATATTCAGTTGATAAAAATTTGCTTAATTTTTATACAACATTTAACATAAAACTTTAACTTCTATTTAACTTCATAATAACTATCTTTGTTTAATTCAAATTTTAAAAATGAAATTACAAGAAGTACTAGATAAAGACATTGATTCAATTGGAGATGACCACCTTGGGTCAAACACTGAAGAGACTCCTCTTAAAGATGAAGCTTTTGATATACCTGATACAGAAAAGGTTAATCTTATACAAAAAAAAGTATTTGAAATTTTAGATATTCTTGGTATGGATTTGACTGATGATAGTCTAAGAGGAACACCAAGAAGAGTTGCTAAAATGTTTGTTAATGAGATTTTCTCTGGAATAAACCCAAAGAATAAGCCAGAAATGTCAACCTTTGAAAATAAATACAACTACGGAGAAATGCTTGTTGAAAAAAATATAACATTATATTCTACTTGTGAGCATCATCTTCTTCCTATTGTAGGATTAGCGCATGTTGCTTATATATCTAGTGGTAATGTTATTGGACTATCTAAAATAAATAGGATAGTAAGATATTTTGCTGAAAGACCACAGGTCCAAGAAAGATTAACAATACAGATAGTTAGAGAGCTTCAAAAAGCATTAAACACTGATGATGTTGCATGTATTATTGATGCTAAGCATCTTTGTGTTAACTCCAGGGGGATTAAAGATATTAAATCTAGTACTGTTACTTCTGAGTTTGGAGGTAAATTTAAACAAGATAAAATTAAAAGAGAGTTTTTAGACTATATTAAACTTGAGTCTGAACTTTAATGTCACACAAAGATTTATACATATACAACTCATTAACAGGTTCTAAAGAGAAATTTAAATCCTTAAGAAATAATAGTGTAGGTATGTATGTCTGTGGTCCAACAGTCTACAGTGACATTCACCTGGGTAATTGTAGAACATTTATTTCCTTCGATGTAATATATAGATACTTAGAGCATCTAGGATATAGAGTTAGATATGTTAGGAATATAACTGATGTAGGGCACCTAGAGGAAACTGGTGAAGATAAAATTTCTAAAAAAGCAAAAATTGAAAAGCTTGAGCCAATGGAAATTGCTCAAAAATATACTAATAGTTTCAAGGAAATTTTAAAAAAGTTTAATGTATTAAATCCAAGCATAGAGCCCACAGCATCAGGGCATATAACGGAACAAATCTCAATAATTGAAGATTTAATACAAAAAAATCTTGCATACATATCTAATGGATCTGTTTACTTTGATATATCAAATTATAATGATATTGACTCATATGGTAAACTATCTGGAAGAGATTTAGATAATATTTTATCGAACTCAAGAGATCTTGTTAGTCAAACTGATAAAAAAAACGAATTTGATTTTGCACTTTGGAAAAAAGCTGAAAAAAATCATTTAATGAAGTGGAGTTCACCTTGGAGTGATGGATTTCCTGGGTGGCACCTTGAGTGTACAGCCATGAGTAAAAAGTATTTAGGTGATGAATTTGACATTCATGGAGGTGGAATTGATCTTAAATTTCCTCACCATGATTGTGAAATTGCCCAATGTATAGGTAATACTGGTAAACAACCTGCAAAATATTGGATGCACGCGAATATGCTTACATTAAATAATAAGAAGATGTCTAAATCAACAGGTAATAACATTTTACCAAGTGAATTATTTTCAGGAAATAATAATCAATTTTCAAAGTCTTATGATCCAAATATTGTCAGATTCTTTTTTTTACAGGCCCATTATAGAAATGAATTAGATATTAGTGAATCTGCAATACAAGCATCTGAAAGAGGATTTCAGAGACTGATTAAGATTATAAATAGACTTAGCCTGGTTAAAACTGTAAAAACAAATAATGATAAACTTCTAAGTTCTATTAAAGATTGGGAAAATAAATGTTATATCTGCCTTAATGATGATTTTAATACACCAATGCTTATAGCTGAAATTTTTAATTCAAATAAAATAATAAATGATATTGAAAATGAAAAAACTAAAATTAGTCAAGTAGAAAAAGATTATTTCATCAATTTATTTGATATTTTTTTGAATAAAATTTTAGGTTTAAATTATAAAAAGGAAAAAATAAATAATGATTCAGTTCTAAATATACTTATAAAACTAAGAGAAAATGCAAGAAAGAATAAAGATTACAAGCTTTCTGATAGTATTAGGGACGAATTAGCTGAAATTGGAATTAATCTAAATGATAAAAATTAACAAAATTCTTGCAATTCCATTAATTTTTCTAATTAGAATATATAGACTTCTTATCTCTCCTTTAATAGGAAGTAATTGCAGATACTCTCCTAATTGTTCTGAATATGGCATAACTGCTTTAAAAAAACATGGTGTTTTCAAAGGTTCATTCTTTACTGTAAGAAGAATAATCAGATGTAATTCATTATTCAAGGGCGGGTATGATCCAGTTCCATAAATTATCTATATATTTATATATGCTAATTAATCAGATTAAGTGGTCACCTAACGAGACTTTGATTGAAATTGGTGGCTTTTCCATATACATTTATAGCCTAATGTTTATTCTGGCATTTTTGCTTGGCTACAACTTAATTAAATCATTTTTTATAAAGGAGAACATAGATGAAAAATATCTAGACCCAATGTTAATTTATATGGTAGTATCTATTTTTTTAGGTGCTAGATTGGGTGAAGTGTTTTTTTATCAATGGGGTTATTATCAGAACCACTTAATTGAGATATTACTTCCAATTCAAGAATCTCCAAATTCATCTCTTCTAGGTCTAATTGATGGTTATAAGTTTACTGGATTTAGGGGTCTTGCCAGTCATGGTGCTGCAATTGGAGTTTTTGTTGGTTTATATTTATTTATAAAAAAATATAAGTTTAAAAACTTTTTATGGATTTTTGACAGGCTTACAATACCAATAGCAATTGGTGGAGCATTTGTGAGAATTGGTAATTTTTTTAATTCAGAAATTTTAGGAAAGTATACAAATTCTGATTGGGGAATAATTTTTGAGAATAGAGGTGATACTCTTCCTAGACATCCTGCTCAATTATATGAATCGTTTGGATATATTATTCTTTTTATAATTCTTTATAAACTTTATCAATCTTCTGCAATAAGAGACACAAGAGGTGTTTTATCTGGATATTTTTTAATAGGACTTTGCTTTATAAGATTTATGGTTGAATTTGTAAAAGAAAGTCAAGGAGGAATAGAGACATTTTTACCTGGTTTATCAACTGGTCAATGGCTGAGTATACCTTTTATAATTTTAGGTTTTATCTTATTATTAAATAAGGATAGTAAAAAAGAAACTATTAATTAGTTTTTATTCTTGAAAGAATCAAACATTATAGGTGTAGCAATAAAAACTGATGAATATGTTCCAACCATTACACCAATAATAAGAGCAAACATAAATCCTCTTATTGACTCACCTCCAAAAATAAATATTGCAATAAGAACGATTAAAGTTGTTAAAGACGTATTAAGTGTTCGACTTAAAGTGCTATTAAGTGCAGTATTTACAGTAGTTTCATTATCCCATGATGAATGAATTTTAAAAAATTCTCGAATCCTGTCAAATACAACTACTGTATCATTTAGTGAATAACCTATAACTGTTAGAAGTGCTGCAATAAATGCTTGATTAATCTCCATATTGAAAGGCATAATCTTATATGTTAACGAAAATATACCAAGAACTATTAATACATCGTGAAAAACAGCTGATACAGCTCCAAGTGAAAATTGCCATTTCTGAAACCTTAAAAGGATATAGAAAAAGACAATTACAAGTGAGCCTAGAATAGCCCAAACTGAATTTTGTTTAATATCGTCTGCTATTGTTGGACCCACTTTTATACTAGACATAATACCAACCTGATTACCAGAAGAGAACTCATCATATGTAATAGGATTAGTGTAAATAGAATTCAAATTTTCAAAAAGTATATTCTTTATTTCATTATCAACTTCTAAACCTTCTTGCTCTACTTTATACTTTGTGGTAATTTTTAATTGATTTGATGCTCCAAAAGTTTTTACTTCAGCGCTACCAAATACATCATTAAGGGTAGACTCAATATCAGTGGATTTTACTTCTTTATCAAATCTCACAATATAAGATCTACCACCTAAGAAATCTACACCTTGATTTAATCCTTGAAATAATAAAGAACTCAGACTAATAAGAACCAAAATAGATGAAATTACATATGTAGCTTTTCTCTTACCTAAAAATTTAATCTTAAGATTAGTGAATAGATTTTTAGTTGATTTAGTTGAGAATTCAAGTTTACCAGACTTAAAGACTTTATTATCAATCAATAATCTGGTAATAAATATTGCTGTAAATAGTGATGTTGCAATTCCAATAAGTAGGGTTGTTGCAAAACCTTTAATTGGTCCTGTTCCAAATATATATAAAACTAATGCTGTTAAACCAGTAGTGATATTTGCATCTAAGATTGAAGATAAAGCATTATTAAAACCATCGTTAATTGACTGTTTTAAGCCTTTTTCTTTCTTTAATTCTTCTCTGACTCTCTCAAAAATAAGAACATTAGCGTCAACAGACATACCTATGGTTAGGACTATACCAGCAATACCAGGTAATGTAAGCACAGCACCTAAACCAGCAAGAATTCCAAATATTAGAAGGATATTTAATATTAAGGCTATATCAGCAAATATTCCAGATGGTCCGTAATAAAAAATCATCCAAACCAGCACAAATGTAAGTGCTATTAAAAAAGAATATATACCACTATCAATTGCCTCTTGTCCTAAAGATGGGCCTACTACTTCAGATTGAATAATTGATGCAGATGCAGGTAATTTACCTGCTCTTAGTACGTTTGCTAAGTCAATTGCCTCATTTAAATCAAAATCTCCTGTGATTTCAGATCTTCCTCCACTAATTGCACCTCGAGTAACACCCGGAGCAGAATATACAATATCATCAAGAACAATCGCAATATTTGAGTTTTGTCTATAAGCAAAATCTGTAAGGTTCTCCCAAATTCTAGCACCTTGAGCATTCATTTGCATTGAGACAGCAGGATTACCAACAGCATCATAACTTTGTGATGCATCAACAACTACTCCTCCACTGAGAGGTGCAAGATCTTCTCTATTAGATTTAATAGCATATAAGCTTGTTAAACCATCCTGGTCAACCTTACCCCATAAAAATTTAGTAAATCTATAATCTCTGGGTAATAACTTTCTAACTTCAGGTAAAGAAAGATATGAGTTAACTATGTCTTGATCTCTTGGTAAGAACCTTGCTAAAATTGGACTTCCTTGGAAACTAAATGCTTTTACAAGACCTAGTAAAGGATTTGAAGTATTTTGGATAGAATCTGAAGTCTGTTCAACCTCAGATAAAAGATCATCTATATCAGATTGACTAGATTCTGATTGATTATTAATAGTTTCTGAAGATGATAAATACTCGTTAGCAGAAACTAAAAATTCTGAGAAATCATCATTTTTATATGTTTCCCAAAACTCTAGTTGTGCTGTGCTTTGTAAAAGATTCTGTATTCTATCTATGTCTTTGGCACCTGGAAGTTCAATCAGAATTCTACCAGATGTACCTAATCGTTGAATATTAGGCTGAGTAACTCCAAACTTATCAATACGCTTTCTTAAAACTTCAAATGCAGAAACTATTGATTCATCAATTTTTGAATTTAAAATTGATCTCATATCATCATCAGATGTATCGAATGAAACTTCTGAACTTAAGGTTCTATTTCCAAAAATTTCTGGAGATGTTAATTTAGTTTGATCATTACTAGAGTCAAATGCTTCAAAGAAAGATTCTAAATAAGTTTGATCAGATTGTTTTTGAAGTTCATCAGCATCATCAAGGGCTTTTAAAAACTTAGGATTAGAAGAGTTTTCTGCAAGCCCTTTTAGTAGATCTTTGATTGAAATTTGTAAAATAACATTTATACCACCTTTCAAATCAAGACCTTGATTTAATTCTTTTTGTTTAGCATCATTATAAGATGAATACATTAAGACTGGAAAATCACCAATTGAATCAAGAAATCTTACTTCTTCACTAGCTCTTTTTTCAGCAAATGAAATTTCATCTTCTGAAATTTTTTGAATTGCAGCATTTTTAGCTTTATTTTCAAGAGTTGATGATATAAAAGTAAACGAAAGCTGATAGATGCTAACTAAACTAAATAATATCGCAAAAGTTTTAATTAATGAATTTCCTTGCATAGCACAATTTTAACGCTTGCAAATATAACATTTGAATATTAATCAGACAACTTTATCTATATTAAACCATTTAGTGCTGAGTTTGTTTTTTTGACAGCACTCACACTATTATGAAACATTTCTAACTCTTTGTTATTCAAATCTAATTGTACAACCTCTTCAAATCCATTTTTCCCTATTTTTACGGGCACTCCAATACAAACATTTTTAGTATCATAATCTCCCTCTAATAGAACTGAACATGGAAGAACTTCTTTAGTATCATTTAGTATTGCGTTAACTAAATATGATACTGAAGCTCCAGGAGCATACCAAGCTGAAGTTCCAAGAAGCTTAGTCAAAGTTGCACCACCCACCATTGTATCAGATGCAATTTTTAAAATTTCATCTTCTGATAAAATATTAGTCAATAACTGGTTGTTACACTTAGCTTTTGATGTTAGCGGTATCATTGTTGTATCACCATGGCCTCCAATGACCATTGCTTCAATTTGATCTTGAGGATAGCCTGTTGATAATGATATATATGTTTTAAATCTTGAACTATCTAAAATACCTCCCATACCAATTATTCTATTTTTTGGAATATCAAAAGATTTATTGACAAGATATGTCATAGTATCCATAGGATTTGATACAACAATTATAACTGCATCTGGAGAAAATTTAAGAAGATTTTCGGATACAGATTTAACAATTTCTGCATTAATTCCTATAAGTTCCTCTCTAGTCATTCCAGGTTTTCTAGGTATTCCTGAAGTAATTACAACTATATCACTAAGAGCTGTTTTCTGATAGTCATTTGTAACACCAATAACCTTAGATTTAAAACCTAGTGTACTATTAGTCTGAGTTAAGTCTAAAGCTTTACCTTCTGCAAAACCATCTTTAATATCTAAAAGAATTACCTCTTTGGCAATTTGTTTAATTAGAATATATTCTGCGCAGGATGCACCAACATTACCTGCTCCAACAATTGTTACTTTCATAATTAGGCATCAATTTTTGCGTAAACAGCATTTTCTTCTATAAATTTTCTTCTTGGGGGGACATCATCACCCATTAAAGTAGAAAACCACCTTTCAGCTTCTTGGGAATTATCAAAGTTTAAAGAAATTTGTCTAAGGGTTCTAGTTTCAGGATTCATAGTTGTATCCCATAATTGATCGGCGTTCATTTCACCAAGACCTTTATATCTTTGAATAGATACACCACTTGAACCAAATTCTTTTGCAAGATTATCTCTTTCTTTATCATTCCATGCATATACTTTTTTATTTCCTTTTTTAACTAAATACAATGGTGGAGTAGCAATATATACATTACCACCTTCAACAAGTTCTCTCATATACCTAAAGAAAAAAGTTAAAATTAGCGTTGAAATATGGCTCCCATCTACATCAGCATCACACATGATTATAATTTTATTATATCTTAATTTTTCAAGATTTAAAGCTTTGCTATCCTCTTCAGTACCAATTGAAACTCCAAGAGCAGTGTATATATTTCTTATTTCCTCATTTTCAAAAACTCTGTGTTGTTGAGCTTTTTCAACATTTAGAATCTTTCCCCTTAGAGGAAGAATCGCTTGGAAAACTCTATCTCTACCTTGTTTTGCAGTACCACCTGCCGAGTCACCTTCAACAAGAAAAACCTCGCACTTAAGTGGATCAGTTTCAGAACAATCAGATAATTTTCCTGGTAAACCACCTCCAGTCATAACAGTTTTTCTTTGAATCATTTCTCTTGCCTGTCTTGCAGCGTTCCTTGCTTGAGCAGCAAGTATTACTTTTTGGACAATTATTTTAGAATCATTTGGGTTCTCTTCCAGATAATTTTCAAGCATTTCAGATACCGCTTGAGAAACAGCAGCACTTACCTCTCTATTACCCAGTTTAGTTTTTGTTTGTCCCTCAAATTGAGGTTCAGCTACTTTAACAGAAATTACGGCAGTTAAGCCTTCTCTAAAATCATCTCCTGAAATATCAAATTTAAGTTTATCAGTAAGTCCAGAAGAATCGGCATATTTTTTTAAAGTGTTAGTTAAACCTCTTCTGAATCCAGATAGATGGGTTCCACCCTCATGAGTATTTATATTATTAACATATGAGTAAAGATTTTCAGAGAAAGAAGAATTATAAATCATTGCAACCTCAACTGGTATATCATTCTTCTCACCCTCCATCTTAATTATACTATTAATAATAGGCTCTCTTGACTCATCCAGGTATTTTATAAACTCACTTAAACCCTCTTTTGAATGAAAGGTTTCATACAAAGGGTTACCATCCTTGCCTATTTTTCTATTATCTTTAATCGAGATTGTAATTCCTTTATTCAAGAAAGATAGTTCCCTCATCCTATTTGATAAAATATCGTAGTCAAATTCGGTAACTTCTTTAAATATTTCTTTATCAGGTGTAAAAGTTACTAAAGTTCCTCTTTTATTAGAGTTTCCAATCTCTTTAACAGCAGAAACAGGTTTACCTTTACTATATGTTTGTTCATATTCTTTTCCATCTCTATAAACTATAGCAGTCAACGATTCAGATAACGCATTAACACATGAAACACCAACGCCATGAAGTCCACCTGAAACTTTGTACGAGTCTTTATCAAACTTACCTCCTGCTCCAATCTTTGTCATAACAACTTCCAAAGCAGAAACACCTTCCTTTTTATGAATTCCTACAGGAATCCCTCTTCCATTATCCTCAACAGATAAACTAGAGTCTTTGTTTATTTCAATTTTGATTGATGAACAATAGCCAGCCATAGCCTCATCAATTGAATTATCTACAACCTCATAAACTAAATGGTGAAGACCTCTTGAGCCAACATCTCCAATATACATAGAAGGTCTTTTTCTAACATGCTCCATACCCTCAAGGGCCTGAATACTATCTGCAGAATATTGATTTTTCGAATTGTTTTTTGACATTTTTTAGGTTATAAACATATAACCATAAATATACTAAAAATGGAAGTGTTAAATATCTTGAAACATTCAGTATTAATAGGAACTTATCAACATTTTATTCATAAGATTTTTTATGAATATTTGATACAGATCTACCACTAGGATCATTAAGATTTTTGAAAGATTCATCCCACTCCAAAGCTTGAGGAGTACTACATGCTACAGATGGAACTGAAGGCACTGATTTTGCAGCTGCATCACTAGAGAAATGTTCTTGAAAAATAGTCCTGTAATAGAACTCTTCTTTAGTGAGTGGAGTATTTAGAGAATATATTTCTGAAGCATTTTCTAGATCTTTATTTGATACTTCTTTAGAGACTAATTCTTTAAGACTGTCAATCCATGAATATCCTACTCCATCAGAAAATTGCTCTTTTTGTCTCCATAAAATACTTTCTGGAAGATAATCCTTGAAAGCCTCTCTAAGAACCCATTTTTCAATTCTACCGTTTTTAATCATTTTATCCTCGGGATTAATATTCATTGCTGTTTCAATAAATTCTTTATCTAAAAAAGGGACCCTACCTTCAATTCCCCATGCAGCAAGAGATTTATTTGCTCTTAAACAATCATATTGATGAAGTTTTTTAAGTTTTCTTACAGTTTCTTCATGAAATTCTTTTGAATTTGGAGCTTTATGAAAATAAAGGTATCCACCAAACAATTCATCGGCTCCCTCACCCGATAAAACCATTTTAATACCTAAGGACTTGATTGCTCTTGCCATTAAATACATTGGAGTTGAAGCTCTAATAGTTGTTACATCGTATGTCTCAAGATGATAGATCACATCTCTAATAGCATCTATACCTTCTTGTATAGTAAAATTTATTTCATGATGTACAGTGCCAATATGATCAGCTACAATCTTAGCAGCTTTAAGATCAGGAGCACCTTTAAGGCCAACAGAAAATGAATGAAGTTGAGGCCACCAAGCTTCTAACTTATCACCAGATTCTATTCTTTTAGATGCAAATTTTTTAGCTAAAGCAGAGGTAATAGAAGAATCAAGTCCACCTGAGAGCAAAACACCATAAGGTACGTCACTCATAAGCTGTCTTTTTACTGCAGCTGAGAGGGAATCATGAATTGAAAGTATAGAAGTCTTTGAATTTTTAACTGAATCAAAAGAAGTCCACTTTGGCTTATACCATTCTTTAAGTTCCATGTCATGGCTTTCTAGATAGTGACCTGGAGGAAAAAGCTCAATTTTGTCACAAAACCCTTCCAAAGATTTAAGCTCTGAAGAAACATAAAAAATATTTCTTTCATCCCACCCCATATAAAGAGGTATAATACCTATATGATCTCTGGCTATAAAGTAACTGTCTTTGGATGAATCATAAAGTGCAAAAGCAAAAATACCATTTAAATCGTTAAGGAAATTAACACCTTTTGACTGATATAAAGGAATTAGAACTTCACAATCTGATTTTGTTTTGAAATCGTAACTATTTAAAAAGCTTTCTCTTAGTATTTGATGATTATAAATTTCTCCATTAACAGCAATAATCTTCTTACCATCTTGAGAGATTATTGGCTGTTTACCTGATGTTGGATCAACAATTGCAAGTCTCTCGTGTGCTAAAATAGCATTATCGTTGGAATATACTCCGCTCCAGTCAGGACCTCGATGCCTGACTCTTTGTGCCATTTTTAAGACATTAGATCTTACAACATCGTTATCACCTTTAATATTAAAGGCACAAACAATTCCACACACAATTAATTAAATCTTCGATTAAAAACAAGCTCACCATTAACAAAAGTTGCTACAACATTAGAAAATGGAATTCTTTGTTCAGATGAAGTAATTAGATCATTGTCTAAAATTATGAAATCAGCAAATTTCCCAACTTCAATACTTCCTTTTTCATCTTCTTCAAAATTTGCATAAGCTCCATGTCTAGTCATTGCAAGTAATGCATCACCTCTTCCAATTGCATTTTCAATTTGAAATCCTTCATCTGGATAACCATTAGTGTCTTTTCTAGCTACAGCAGAGTAGAAAGTCATGATTGGATTAATATCTTCAACTGGAAAATCTGTACCAAAAGCAATAATGTTAGATTTATTTAAAAGCTCTCTGTAAGCATATGCATATTTGGCTCTATCTTCCCCTATCCTATCGTTTAACCAATACATATCACTTGTTGCATGAGTAGGTTGAACAGAAGGAATGATTTTATAGTTAAATAGATCGAAGTCTTCTTTAGAAATAACTTGAGCATGTTCAATTCTCCATCTTGGGTCTCTATAGTCAAATAAAGCATCCCTGTATGCTTTTAGAACAATTCTGTTCGCTTGATCTCCAATTGCATGTGTATTCATTTGAAATTTTGTGCCTGCCAACCTAAAAGCTAAATTTTTTAGTGAGTCAATTGGTGTACGAATAATACCTTTAAAACCTTTTCTGTCAGAATAATCATTAATTAAAAGAGCGCCTCTTGATCCAAGAGCACCATCAACGTATACTTTAACTGATCTAACATTTAATCTATCTGTCTTATATGGACCTGTTTCTAAAAAATGTTCTAATGAGCTTGGATCATTTTCAATCATTGCATAGATTTTTATTTTTAATGATCCATCTTTATGTAGTTCATCAATTAATTCAATTTGTTTTTTTGATACACCCGCATCAGAAATAGTAGTTAATCCATATTTAAAAGCTAAATCCTGAGCACTTAAAAGAGCTTTGATTGATTCTTCTTTAGTGGGCTCGGGAATAATATTATCAACTAGTCTCATTGAATTGTCTATCAATACACCTGTTAATTTATTACCTATCTTAATAATTTCTCCTCCATCTACTATTATTGAATTATCAATGCCGGCAAGTCTTAAAGCAAAATCATTGACTAAATAGGCGTGACCATCAATTCTTCTAAGAACAACTGGCTTATCTGGAAACTTATCATTTAAGAGAGAGTTAGTTGGGAAAGATTTATTGTTCCAATCATTTTGATCCCATCCTCTACCTAAAATAAAATCTGGATTATTTTGAGCATCAAACTCTGTAACTCTATCAACTACCTCTTCTAGACTTTTGGTGTTTTTAAGGTCAACTTGATTTAAATAAAATCCCAAGTCATAAAAATGTGCATGTGAATCAATAAATCCTGGATAAACAGGAAGTTCTTGTGCATTAATAATATTGGTAGAGGAAAAGTTTGATAATATCTCATCACCTCCAACGTAAACAAATTTCCCATCTTTGACGGCAAATGAAGTATATTTATTATTTAGTTCATCTGCAGAGTAAATTTTAGCATTATGAACAATTAAATCAACACTTTCTGAACATGATGTTAAAAAAATAAGGGATAGAAGAAGTATTTTATTCATAAAAAAAATTATATGCAAATTAAGTCAAATGATGTCTATCTAACAAAAAAACTATATATAATTAACAAAAAAAATAATTAATTGTTACATTAATACCCGTTATGAAGATTATTAATATTATTAATACTAATCTACAAATTAATCAAAAAACAATTTTAGAAAATGTGAATTTTGAATTGATAGAGGGTGATTTAAAATTTTTAATTGGAAAGACTGGAAGCGGTAAGACAACATTCATAAATTCAATATTTGGAAATCTTGAAATAGAAAAATCAAATAAATTTGATGTATTAGGATTCAATATTAAAAGATTAACTGAGAAACAAATTCCAGAATTAAGAAGAAAAATTGGATTTGTTTTTCAAGATTTTAAACTCCTTAATGATAGATCTATTTATGATAATCTTGAATTTGTTTTAGAGGCAATAGGTCATAATAATAAGAAAGAAAATAATGAAAAGATTAAGAGAGTTTTAAAATTAGTTGGAATTGAAATTTCTTTAGATAAATTTCCTGAAGAATTATCTGGTGGAGAACAACAAAGGATAGCTATAGCTAGGTCAATACTAAATAATCCTGAATTAATAATTGCTGATGAACCCACTGGGAACCTCGACCCCGAGACTAGTTTAGAGATAATTGAATTGTTTCAAAGGTTAAATAAATTTGGAACATCAATGATTATAGCCACTCATGATTATAATCTAATACAAAGACTAAAAGGAAAAATTTACAAGTGTGAAGATGGAAATTTTTTTGAAGTGAAAAGAAAATAATGATTAATATTGAAAAATGATTACTGATAAAATTGAAAAAAATAAATTTTTACTCATTGCAGGACCATGTGCAATTGAGGGGAGAGAAATTTCTTTTAAAATAGCCGAAAAACTTGTAAATATTACCTCAAAATTATCAATTCCCCTAGTTTTCAAAGGAAGTTACAGAAAAGCAAATAGAACAAGAATAGATAGTTTTACAGGTATTGGTGATCAAAAAGCACTAAAAATTTTAAGAGGTATAGGTGATAATTTTGATATTCCTATAATTACAGATATACATAGTGCTGATGAGGCAAAAATGGTTGCAGAATTTGTAGATTTAATTCAAATACCTGCTTTTCTTGCAAGACAAACTGACATTCTTGTTAGTGCTGCAAAAACTGATAAAATCATTAATATAAAAAAAGGACAATTTATGAGTGCAGATAGTATGAAATATGCCGTTGATAAAGTAGTTGAATCAGGAAATAATAAAGTAATGATAACTGAAAGAGGTACTCAATTTGGATATAATGATCTCATTGTTGATTTCAGAGGTATAAGTGAGTTGAAAAAGTTAGCTCCAACAATATTAGATGTTACTCATTCTGTTCAAAAACCAAACCAAACCTCAGGGGTCACTGGTGGCAATCCTGAATACATTGAATCACTTGCAAGAGCTGGAATTGTAAATGGAGTTGATGGGATATTCATTGAAACACATACTAATCCATCTAAAGCAAAAAGCGATGGTGCAAATATGTTAGATATAAATAAATTAGAAAATCTTATTAATAATCTATTGTCTATAAGAGAAGCTACATCTAAATTATAGTATTATTTATTTTATCTTTGACAAACTTTTGTGCTTTGAAATTTTGGGGTCGACTGGTTTTGACAGCAAGACTAATTTAATTATTTGCAAGTCGAGTGATGAGAATAATCTCGTAAATCTATTTTTCAACTTTTAAATGGCGAAAATAACTACGCTTTAGCTGCATAATTGACTGAATTATAGTAAGTCTTTGCTTATCTCAACAAGGTTGAGAAGCTAAATATCTCATAAACACTTTGATTGACAGTATTTATAATTGAGATACCATTAAGTTAATCTAGAGTTTTACATTCACTGGGTAAAATTTAAAACTTAAAGTGATAAGGATTATATTATGGTTGTTATCTACCAAGTATTTTCTCGAAAAATTAAAGATAAATAAGCTTGTAGAAGATAATTTAATTACTTGTATGGACGCGGGTTCGAATCCCGCCGACTCCACTATTTAATTAATCCTCAAGATTTTCTCAATATGAAAATTTTTTAATATTTGAGCCTAAATGTTATTAAATTATTAAAATTCACTCTCTTTTATGTTAAAAAATACAGTTTAGATTGATTTTAAATAATTATTTATTATTTTGAATTTTTAAACAAAAATCAATTACCTATATGAAAAATTTACTATTAACTTTTTTATTAATTTTTTCTATTTCAGCTAATGCTCAATATGCTGTTATGTCTGCAGTTGATTTAACTGAAAATGGAGAAAATGATTATTTAGCTTTAGAAGAATTTTTTTCTGAAATTAACAAAGAAGCTGTAAAATTAGGTCTTCAAACAGGTCAGTCTGTATGGAAAAGAACTCCAAAAGAGGGCGACCAAGACAATGCACCTGAATATTTTATTTTTAACACTTATTCTTCAATGGAACAAATGCAACAAGGAATTAATTGGGCGGAATTAGCTCAAAAAGTCTATAAAGGCAAAATGTCAAGAAGAGCAATATCAAAAATGTTTAATAACTCTAGTTATGTTGCTGAAAAAGAAAGAAGATCATATGTATTTAGGGTTGTAGATGCAACTATTAGATCAGGTGGAAAGATTAAAAAAGGTGATAAGGCTACTATAAATTTAATGAACAAGAAAACTGATGATTTTGAATCATATGAGTCTGAAGTTTGGAAACCAATTGCTGAAAAAAATATTTTAAAAGGCAACTTAAGACAATGGATTTTAGTTGAAGCCATAGACAGATCAGAGAATGCTTATGATGGTTGGACTCATATGGTATGGAATCTTCGATCTGACAATCCTGGAGAATGGTATAGCCCTTCGGGTTTTAAATGGGACAAACTTTGGGAAGGAATTGAATCAGCAAGAGATATGGCAGATTCAGTAGAACTTACTTGTGTTTTTTCTTCAGAAGATTAGAGATATATAATTTAAATTAAAAAAGGTCAAAAATTAATAGAAGGCATACAAGCTGCAAGCGATGATCAAAATGGGGGTCAGCTTCAGTTGATATCAATTCTTAACTAATAAACCAATTTTTTATTAGAAAAAAACCCACCTTAACGGTGGGTTTTTTATTTTTGTAAAATGTTTATAAAAGAAATTAACCAATTTTTATTAAGATATGGTATACCAGAAGGTTTATCAAATATTTTAACTACCCTTATTATAACTGTTTTTGTGGTTATAACAGTTATTGTAATTAATTTTTTAACAAGAAAGATAATTCTCTATTTTTTTAAAAGAATTGCAAAATCTACCTCATCTCATTTTGATGATTTATTGATAAAAAATAAAGTACCTAGCCTTTTGTCATTTATTCCCTCTATATTCTTTTTATTTTGGATTTCACCTTCTTACTCAGATTTATTTACAATTGCGCTTGAATCTGCTTTTGCAATTCTAATTATTTTAACTGTTAGATCTGTTTTAGGTGCAGTAAAAGATTTCTTTAAGTCATCAAATAAATTAAAACATATTCCTATTGATAGCTATATACAAGTTATCATGATCATCTTATGGTTTATTGGTATAATTATAGTTTTATCTATTTTAACTGGAAGAGAAATTGGAACTTTTCTTGCAGCAATTGGTGCTTTCTCTGCAATAATTATTTTAGTATTTAGAGACACAATTCTAGGATTTGTTTCAAGTATTCAGGTCAGTGTTAATGATACTGTAAGAATTGGAGATTGGATTACCATGGAAAGTGCTGGAGCAGATGGTAATGTTATTGAAATTAATCTTTCGACTGTAATTGTGAAAAATTTTGATAATAGTATTTCAACAATTCCAACTTATAAATTAGTTTCTGATTCTTTTAAAAACTGGAGAGCTATGGAAGAATCCGGAGGTAGAAGAATTAAAAGATCATTATTAATAAGGTCAACTTCCGTAAGGTTTTTAAATTCTGATGAAGTAAATGAATTAAAAAAAATAAATTTAATTTCTGATTACCTGAGAGACAAGTCATCTGAAATTAATGATTACAATAGTAGGTTAAATGTAGAAAGTAATGATTTAATTAATGGAAGAAACTTAACTAATCTGGGTATTTTTAGGATCTATGTTGAAAAATATCTTCTATCTCATCCACTTACTAATGATGATTTAACTTTAATGTGTAGACAACTTGAACCAACATCTCAGGGAATACCTATTCAAATTTATACTTTTACTAAGGATAAAGAGTGGACAACATATGAGAGTATTGCATCAGATATTTTTGACCATCTTTTATCCTCAATAAAATATTTCCATTTAGAAACCTTTGAACTTAATCAAAACAATTTCTAGTTAATACCGCTTCCATTTAAATGCGGTGGGTTTAACTCTTTAATTTCTTTTTCTAAAGAATCCAGCTCTATTTTTAATGATTCTATAATTCCTTTAGACTCATCAAACATATTTATAGCTATTTCAAGGTTAGATGAATTAAGTTCAGTTGGACCATAAGAGGTTGATAACCCCTGCATAGCTATTCTCACCCTATTAGCAAGAGTTACTTTATCCCACTCACCAATTTCAGCTCTAGCTGGGTTTCCATTTAAATCATATTCAACCATACTATATTTAGATTTGAAATCAGCAATCTTTTTTATAATTTCAGGATAGAATTCCTGTAATTGCATTGAGGCTTTTTCTAATAATTGAACTTTATTTTTTATCATATTAAACTCATCTTCATATTTTGAAATTTCAATATAAAGTGCCGAAACTTTATTTCTAAAATTATTATAATCATCATATGATGAACCTTCTAGGGTTCCTTTTCTTAATGGGTTTACATTAAATGAAACAGGCCCATCAAGTTTTTCTACACTTCCATTATTTTCAAGATAAAGTTCTGCTTGATACTCACCAGGTGTTACGTATGGACCTGATGGATTGAACCACCAGTTGGATTGTGCTTCTCCAGCTCTAACTGGGTAATAACTTTTGTGTCTAAGATTCCAAGATATTTTTCCAGATCCGTTAGAAGCTTTTTGCTTTACATTTCTAATATGGTTACCATTAGAGTCTTTAATTGTAAGAATTATACTTGGAGATTTTTCATTCATTTCTTTAGCTAAATTATCATAACCAGGAAATGGTATATTATTTTTATCTGCATTAAGTTTTCTTTCATTTTGAATTCTAGTTTCTTGAGAAGTTTTAGGTATATCATTTAAATGATAAGTAAACACTGCTCCATAGGTAGGATTTTTAGCTACATAAAATTGACCTCCAGTATTTCCTAGAGAATTTCTAGGTCTAAATAACTTTGCATCTCTAGGCTTAAATAGTTTACCTTTAGATGATAGGTTTTCTTCTGTCATTTCCCTTAATGCGCTATAGTCGTCAAGTACAAAGAAACCTCTACCAAATGATGCACCTACAAGATCATTCTCTCTTTCTTGAATTACAATATCTCTAAATGAAATAGTTGGAGTTCCACCAAGTTTTTGCCATGAGTCACCTCCATTTAACGATGTATAGATTCCAAATTCAGTTGCAAGGAAGAATAGATCCTTCTTAACATGATCTTGAACAAATCTCCATACAAGTGTATTATCTGGAATATTATTAGATATTGATTCCCATGATTCACCAAGATCTGAGCTCTTAAATAGATATGGAGATAGATCTCCTTCTTTATGATTATCTAAAGATACATATACAGTATTAGAGTCATAAAGATCAGCTTTAATATCATTTACAAAACTTCTTTCTGGAAGACCTAATTTCGTTACTGGAATAGATTTCCATGTTTCACCACCATTTGATGTAACTTGAATAAATCCATCATCAGTACCAGCCCAAATTATACCTTCTTTAACAGGAGACTCAGATAATGAAGTAATTGTGTTATACTGAGACATGGCTTTTACATCCCATGCATTATCCCAGCTTTGTGTCCTTCCCATTATAGGAAGTTCAATTCGATTTTCATTTCTAGTTAAGTCAGCAGAAATAGGATTCCAACTATCTCCTCTATTATTAGATTGCCATACCCTGTAAGATCCAATATATATCCTTGCAGGATCATGAGGGCTTACTAATATTGGTGTATCCCAGTTATATCTTTCGTGAGGTTCACCTTCTAAAGGTTGTGGCTGAATGAATACCTGTTCTCCAGTCTCTAAATCGATTCTATGAAATCTCCCCTCTTGAGTAGTAGCATAAATAATATTGTTATAAACTGGGTCAGTTGCTGATTGATGTCCATCTGCAAATAAAGTTTTATACCAGTCTCTATTTGTAATTCCAGCTGCTTCATCTGTTGCAGAAGGTCCACCAGCAGATCCATTATCTTGTGTTCCACCAAAAATATGATAGAATGGTTCAGCGTTATTTACAGCTACTTTATAGAACTGAGTAAGAGGTAAATTTAAAAAATAATGCCAGTTTTTTGCTAAATCAAAACTCTCATATATTCCAGCATCAGTTCCAACCATTATGTAATCTGGATCACTTTTTTTAAAAGCAATAGCATGATGATCACTATGCTTTTGCCTTCTTCCCTCAAGCTCTCTAAAATTTTTTCCTCCATCATCAGACGTTAGTATTTGAACGTTCATTAAATAAAGTCTGTCAAATTTGTGCGGACTAGTATATAGCTCTTGATAATAGTGAGGACCAGTTCCTCCAGAAACAGTGTTTGACATTTTTGTCCAAGATTCACCTCTATTAACTGATTTATAGACACCACCCTTAGTTCTATCAGTCTCAATAGCTGCATAAACTACATCATTGTCTTGGTAGGACATGGCAATACCAATTTTACCAAGATTTGATTTAGGAATTCCATTTGAAAGTTTTTTCCATGTATTTCCGTTATCATCTGACCTATGAATACCTGAATCAGGTCCTCCACCCATATAGGCTGCTACAGTTCTATGTCTATCCCAGGTAGCAGCATAAATTATATTTGGATATCTTGAATCCATCATAATATCTGTAACACCTGTCCACTCTGAACCACCTAAAATTTTATTCCAGCTTTCACCTCCATCAGTAGTTTTAAATAATCCTCTATCTCCACCGCTAGACCAAAGAGGTCCTTGAGATGCAACATATACAACATTTGAATCTTCTGGATGGACAATTATCTCAGAAATATGCTCTGATTTTTTAAGTCCCATATTTTTCCATGATTTACCTCCGTCCATACTTTTATATACTCCGTCTCCATATCCAACATGTCTTCCACCAACATTTTCACCTGAACCTACCCAAATTATATTTGGATTAGAAGGATCAATAGTTACTGAACCAATTGAATATACTGGCTGTGAGTCAAATATTGGATTCCATGTAGTACCAGCGTTATCAGTCATCCATACACCACCAGAACCGACAGCAACATACCAAATATTTTCATTATTTGGATGAATAGCTATATCTGCAATCCTTCCTGATAAAAATGCTGGACCAACATTTCTAAATTTAAATGCATTAAGAGAAACTTTTTCAGTTTTAGTATTCTCTTTTTGATTTTTTTTTCTTTGTGAATTAGCATCTATTGGAGTAAACAATAGCAATGCTATTAAAGCAATTAATAGTTTTTTCATATAAATGTTTTTAGATTTGACCTGAATCTGCCAAAAAAGTTTATTTAAATATAATGATATTAAAATAATGACATTAAAAAATTTCCGCAATCATACATCTAGCACTTCCTCCACCAAATTTTTCAATAGTTTTAATATCAGAGTGTATAATCTCTGTATGATTCAATATTCTAGATAACTGGTCTGTTTTAATTGACTCATATGCTGAGGAACTCATAATAAGCTTTGGGTTTAATTCTTTATCAACTAGTTGAATGCAATTACCAAGATAAGAAGTCATTTGATTATTTGATATATCAATTATTTCTAGATCAGAATCTTCAAGAGATTTAATTATCTTTTGCTTCTGATCATTATCTTTTATAGATTCAAGACAAATCAAAGAAAAGTTATTACAGACTGACATTAATACATTGGTATGATAAATAGGTTTAGATTCATATGTAGAATTAAATACTACAGGACTATAATTTAGATCATTACAGAATTTTATAAATAGCTCCTCGTCAGACCTCATTGATAGGGAACAGTATGCAATATTTTTTCTACGATCAAGAACCATACTTCCTGTACCCTCTAAAAATTTATTTTGATTTTCAAAACTAGAATAATCATGTGTTATTTCTATATTGATACCTTTTTTTTGGAGTTTTCTTAAAATATCAGATTGTCTTTCAAGTCTCCTATTTTCTGCAAACATTGGGTATATTACTGCATTGTTTTTGTTATGAAACGATATCCAATTATTAGGAAATACAGCGTCAGGAGTATCATGTATGCTTTCATCCTTTATTGAATATACTGAAACGCCATTATCCGATATAGTATTTTTTAATTTTTCAAACTCTTCTAAAGCTTGAATAGAAACTTTAGAATCAGCTACTTTTTTAGATTGAAAAACATTATCATCCATTGTAAATTCATTAGCTCTGAATTTTTCCGGACTAATCATAAGAATATTTGAAGTAAAATGCATCATAATTCTCTTGTTAATGGTAAAGTTGAACATCTAAAAAGACCTGACATTTTCGAAACATTTGAATAATCTACTTTTTCTACTAATACACCTTTTTCTTCAAGCCATTTATTAAGCCTTTTAAATTTTGAATGAGAAACAATTATTTCAGGGGAAATAACTAAAACATTTGATGTCAGCATAAAAGTCTCTTCTGGACTTGCAAGAAAGATGTTTTTTTTACCAAAAAGATTTATTAAATATTCAACATCTTCTTTTTTCTTAAAACCATCTGGACAAATAATTGCTTTATCCTTTGATATAGTCTGAAAACAGCAGTCTAAGTGAAGAGTATTTTCAAAAATGTTTGTATTAGATTTTTTAATATCAATTGGGATTATTTCTTTGTTATTAATTATTCTTTTTAGATAATCTATTGATTCGTTGTTAGTTCTAGCTGTAATTAGAGAAGGATAATCTTCTTCAGAATAAGTGCCGATAAAAACTTTATCATTATGGACTATTACATCACCTCCTTCTATATGCATAAATTCAGGAAGTTTAATTACTCCAACATTAAAATTTTTTATTATATCACTAATTCCATCAATTTCATCTTGCCTATTTGGAACAATATTAGATTGAAAAAAAACATTTGAAATGACAAATCCAAGATCTCTGGTAAAAATTTGGTTACAATTATTTATATTTTTTGGCCTTATTACTTCAACATTATGCTTTATTAGTTTTTTTTTAAAGCTCTCTACTTCTTTTTTTAAATCCTTCTCAAATGGATATGAATTATTCTTAATATGATAAAGGGACCTAGGATCAAAAGCGTCTGATTCAGAAGGTGGGTTTCCGAGATTATCAGCTATTCCAAGGATGACAGTTTTTAAGCTAGAATATTCGTTTTCAATATTAATATTTAACATTAAAGTACTTTGGTTTTCTTATTTGCAAAATAAGAAATTAAGCCTAAAATGAATACAAAAACAGTTGAATAATAAACAAAGTCTGGAGTAATAACTTTTTCACCTGAAGCATATGAATGAAGTCCAACTAAATAAAAGTTTACTCCGAAATAAGTCATTATTATTGCTGCAAAAGAAATAATACTCATTAGATTAAATAACCATTTATTATTTAACTTAGGTATAATTCTTAAATGAAGAACAGCAGTATAAATCATTATACTTATTAAGGCCCATGTTTCTTTTGGGTCCCATCCCCAATATCTACCCCAACTTTCATTTGCCCACATTCCTCCTAAAAAATTTCCTATAGTAAGCATTACTAAACCTATAGTAAGAGATAACTCATTAACAATAGTAAGCTCCTCAAGTTTCCTAGATAGCACTTTTCTATTCTTCTTTGTGGCAATTACAGTTAAAATTAAGGTCACAATACCAAGTATCATACCTATTGCAAATGGACCATAACTACCAACAATTACTGCAACATGGATCATTAACCAATAACTATCTAGAACTGGCTGAAGATTAGCTATAGAAGGATCAAGCCAATTCATGTGCGCAATTGAAAGAATAATTGATGCGACAAATGTAGATGAGGCAAGAGTAAAATATGATTTTCTACCAAAAATAATTCCAAATAATACAGTAGCCCAGGCAACAAAAATTATCGATTCATATGCATCACTCCAAGGAGCATGCCCCGCAATATACCACCTAGCTGCAAGGCCAATGGTATTAAAAACAAATAAAGTAATTATTAATGACTCAAAAAGCTTTATAAGATGATCTGTAAACTTATTGTCATAAAATATTTGAAAAATTAGAATTAAAAGCAAACCAAGACCTGCAAAGAGATACCACTTATAAAGTCTGTTAAATATATCTGCTTTGTTGTATACAATCTCTGAATTGATTTTGAAGTCAGATGGCATTACTTTACTTCCATATTTTTTCTGAAACCCTTTAATACTCTCTAGAAGCTCTTCAGACTGAGTGTAGTCTTGGTCCTGTCTTGCTATTCTTAATGTTTGAAAATAGAGGTTTAGAACATTACTAACATAGAGTGAATCAGCTCCTTCATAACTATGTTCGGAAATTTCAGGATAAGAAATCCATTTGTTATTGATATCATTTGGGACAGGAAATATTCTCATAATTTTTCCCTCTAGAGCAGAATAAAGTAAATTTACTCTTCTGTCAAGCTCAATAATATCTTTTTCGATTTGAGACGGAACGTTAGACAAATATGCTTTTTCAAGGTTAGTTGCAAGTTTATAATTACCAAGTGAGTCAAAGAATGAAACTAGTGGTACTTTTTTTATTTTTTCATCTATCCCAATTATTCTCTTTATGGTATCTCCTTTTTGTCCAGATTTTATATATATAATGGGAGCATTAAACCATACACCTGGATTGTCCATTATTGAAACTAAAACTTGGTCTGAATTTAAACCATTATATGAGTTTGACTTACTGACTTTTCTCAATAATTCAGATGAGAAAGTATTAGCTGGTTTCATTCTTCCACCACTATCTTGAATAACAATCTTACCAAAACTACTCGCATGTTCCTTTGAAATCGAACTTTCTGAAATGATTGAATCAATGAATTCAGTTTTTAAGTTTACTTCTAAACTCTGGGCTGACAATACTGTTGACGATAAAAGAAAAACAACTAAAGAGGTCTTTTTATTTAGTTGCTTTGCAAGAAATTTAAATCTTGTATTCCCAACGAAGAATATTGCAGTCATACTTATAAATAAAAGAAGGTATCCTGCGTAAGTAATAAATGTTCCCCAAAAATCGTCATTCACCGACAGAACTGTACCTTTTTCATCAGGGTCAAATGATGCTTGAAAAAAACGGTATCCCTTATGATTCAAAATATTATTCATAAAAATGTCGTAGTCAAATATTTTATCATCCTCAACAGTTACTTTACTTTTAAATGATGAATAGCTATTCTCAGTACCCGGATATTTTTCAGCAATAAAGTCGTTTAGCTTAATACTAAATGGAAGCTGCACCTCATTTGAACCATATGATAGATAAAAATCAAGATCATCAATAGTTACCTTCTCAGGATTATTAACATACCCTCTACCACCCAATAGAGAGACATTTTTTGACTTTCCATTATAATTTACCTTAAGGTATAGAGCATCCTCAACTTCCCTATCAGTTACCTCAGCATCTACAATCTCAAAAACTCCTCTTAATGCTGGTTCAGGAAACACAAACTGAAATCCAGGAATTTGATAAAGAGATCTTAATTCAAGTAGTTGTTTTTTATCTTTATTTAATTCTGCACTTTGTTGGTTAGACATAATAGTATAGATTCCATCAAACGGAGATTCTATATAATATTCACCTGCTTCAGAAGTAATATTTATAGCACCTTTTTGGTAGTAATTAAATGAAAAAAGTATATTTTGTATACTAGTAATTTGCCCTTCCTTGATATAATGCTCTTGTCTATTTCCATCTAACGCCTCTACAAGTTTTATATATCTTTCTCCTGAGGGGTCAAGGACTAGATCTTCAGTTACATTTTCTTTATAATCATGGTATGAAATGGAAAAATCTTTGGAGTAAAAATCATCATTTATAGTGAAGTCATTATTTACATGTTCAGATAAAAGAAGGTATGACTTTAATGTCTTTCTTTGAGGTACTCCATCTTCAACTCCATCTACAAAAACAGTTAAATATGTTTTTTCTGAAAGGTAAGTATTAGATACATTATTTTCTCTTATGGGCATTACCCCCTCATCACCAATGTATCTAGTTACGAAAGCACCAAGTAAAATAAAGATAAAGGAAAGATGAAGTATTAATACAGATAATTTCTCTTTGCTCAGCAGATTATACTTCTTGATATTACCGATGAAATTGACCATAAGCAAAAGCATGAGAAGCTCAAACCACCAGGCATTGTAAATCCAAATTCTGGCAGCATCTGTAGAATACCAGCTCTCTAAAAAGGTACCAATACCCATTGCTACAGGAAACAAAATCAGCAAAATAAGCATAAATTTTGTGGAGAAAAGGAGTTGAAAAATTTTAGATATCATTTACAAGGCCTAAAGATAAATATGAATTTTTAATATTTAGAATTATTCTAAACAATTAGGTGTTAAAGTTTAATTAAATTTGCACCTTTAAAGTATTATGGATTCATACAAGATAAGACTAAAGGATATTACCACATTTATTTTTGATGTGGATGGTGTTTTGACTAATGGTAAAATTATTTACACTCATGACGGTAAAATTGATAGACAATTTTATGCAAAAGATGGATATGCAATCAAATACGCCATATCTAAAGGTTATAAAATAGCTATTATATCGGGGGGAATGCAAGAAAATGTCAGAAAAAGATTGAACTCTCTTGGTGTTGAAGATGTATTTCTAAAAGCATTTAATAAAATTGAAGTTTTGGAAAAATTCATAAAAGAAAAAAAAATTGATTCAAAAAACATTTTATACATGGGAGATGATAATCCAGATATTGATGTTCTTAAAGTAGTTGGAATTTCATCTTGCCCTAATGATGCCTCTGTTGACGTAAAATCAATTTGCGATTATATATCTCACAAAGATGGTGGTTTAGGCTGTGTAAGAGATGTAATTGAACAGGTAATGAGAATTCATAACAAATGGATTTAATAAATAATTCCAATTACACCATAATTCTCGGATCAGGCTCAGCAAGAAGAAAAGAATTATTAGAAATGACTGGAATTACTTTTCAGGTTAACTCAATCCCTGTTAATGAAAGTTTTCCAGAGCATCTTAAAGCTAAAGAAATAGCCGAATATATTGTGGAAAACAAAGCTGCTCCTTTTCAAAATATAGTTAAAAACAATCAAATAATAATTCTTGCTGATACTTTAGTATGGTTTGAAGATAAATGCTGGGGTAAACCAAAAGACAAAAATGAGGCTAAGTCAATGTTAAAAATGATTGCAGGTAATTCTCACGATGTTATTACATCTGTAGGCTTTCTTACCAAAAAGAATTTTGAAATATTAACTGAATCTACCAAAATAACTTATAAACTTCTAACTGAAAAAGAAATTGATTTTTATGTTGAAACTATTAATCCAATTGATAAAGCTGGAAGTTATGGGATACAAGATTGGATTGGAATGATAGGGGTAGAAAATATTAATGGAAGCTACACAAGTGTTTTAGGTCTTCCAGTACCTCAAGTAACAAACAAATTAACAGAAATTATAAATGGAAGTCTTTAAGTTAAAATATTCACAAAAGCTACCCATAAGTTTGAATGAAGCATGGGATTTTTTATTATCGCCGAATAATTTGGAATTAATAACTCCCAGGTCCATGGATTTTAAAATTACTGATTGGGATAATAAGAAAGCTTATCCAGGTCAAATTATTCAGTATACTGTAAAACCTATACTTGGAATTAAAATTAATTGGGTAACTGAAATA
>Ga0255766_10000616_pt1 | contig 32530 bp, 34 predicted proteins | sample 071ome_23_FD_179966 | JGI IMG/M metagenome (GOLD analysis project Ga0255766, IMG submission 179966) | Coastal salt marsh microbial communities from the Groves Creek Marsh, Skidaway Island, Georgia - 071403BT metaG (version 2) | ecosystem: Environmental > Aquatic > Marine > Intertidal zone >...
TAATTTATTAAATGAAGCAGCTTTACTTGCAGCTAGAAAAAATAAAAAAACTATCAGTTCAACTGACATAGAAAATTCAATAGATAGGGTAATGGCGGGTCCTGAAAAGAAAAGCCAAGTTTTAACAAAAGAAGAAAAATTAATTATTGCTTATCATGAAACAGGTCATGCACTCGTTGGCTGGGCTTTACCAAATGCTGATCCTATCCATAAAGTAACAATCATTCCAAGAGGCAGAGCTTTAGGTTATACACAAGCACTTCCTGAAAGTGAAAAATATTTATCTTCTAAAGCTGAGTTGAAAGATAGATTAGCAATGCTCATGGGAGGAAGGGTTGCAGAGGAATTAATTTTTGCTGATCCCACAACTGGTGCATCAAATGATATTGAGAAAGCTACAGAAATAGCAAGAAGAATGGTTATGGAGTTTGGAATGAGTGAAAAGCTTGGCCCTATGCTTTACGGAAAAGGTTCAAATGAAGTATTTTTAGGTAGAGACTATGGAAGACAACAAGATTACTCAGATGAAGTTGCTTCCTCAATTGATGAAGAAGTTAGGGCATTACTTAATGATGCACATTTAATAGCAAATAAAATTCTTAAAAAATTCAAAAAACAAATGGAAGCAATGGTCCAGTTGTTGATGGAAAAAGAAACAATTAATAAAGATGAAGTTGCTGAAGTGTTTAAAACAATAAAAAAAGTTTCAATTAAAGGTACTGGAAAAACACTCAAATTAGCGTAATGGAAAACAACCAATCTATTTCAACAGATGTAACTATAGTTCTTGGTGAATATCTTGAATCATTAACTGAAATAGATACTGCCGAAGCTCAGAAAATTGCAGAAAAGTTTTTATTTCAAATTAAAAATAAAATACAAGTCAATGAAAACCTTTGTTTTGACTCAATCAAATCAATATCACATGATCAGCCAGTGTATTTAAATGGTATAAAATTTATTAGTTTATGTGAGCACCATTTAATGCCTTTTTATGGCTCAGTAAATTTAGCAATTTACCCAAACAATAAAATCGCAGGTATATCCAAGTTTTCAGAATTAATTTTAAAATTATCAAATAAATTAAATTTACAAGAAACTTTTGGAAAAGAGATTGTGGAAGTTTTATCAAACTCACTAGATCCAAAAGGTGTTTTTGTTCAAATAACTGCAACACATTTATGCTCAGATATTACAGATGTAAGAACTGCAAGCGGTGAGGTAGTTACAACTTACTCTTCTGGTATTTATGAATTAGATCACACACTAAGAGCTGAAGCTTTAACGAACTTTAAATAATTGAGTAACTGGTCAGAAGCTTTAAAAAAAGATACAAAAAATATTCTTGGAGTTGTAAACATAACAAATGACTCCTTCTCTAATGATGGTCTTTTAGGTCATAGAAAGCAATTAATCACAAACCTAAACTTGTATAGTAGTTTGAATATTCATTTTCTTGATGTTGGATGCGTATCAACAAAACCAGGTTATACAGAAGTATCTACAACCCAAGAACTTCAACGTTTACAATTTTTTATTTCTAATTGCAATACAAATTTTTCATTATCAATAGACACAATGAATGCTCAAGTTGCAGAGATTGCAATGAACAATCAATTTGAAATTATCAATGATGTTAGTGGGTTTCAAGATAAAAATATGGTAGAAGTGGCTGTTGAAAAACAATGTAAAGTTATTGTTGTCCATCGACATAGACAGTCAGAAAATCTTCATCAAAAATTTCAATATAAAAATATAACATCTGAAGTTAGAGAAGATTTAATTAATCAAGTAGATAGATTAATTAAATTGGGAATAAAAGAAGACAATATTGCTGTTGATCCGGGTTTAGGTTTTGGAAAAGAAATGAAAGACTCTGCTGAGCTATTAAAGAATATCGAAATGTTAAATTTTGGTTTACCAATAATAGTTGGCTATTCAAAGAAGAAATTTACAGAATACCTCGCTATGTCTTCAGATGATCTATTTCAACATTGTCTCAATTCGGGTATTGCTTTGGTGAGACTCCATATTTCAACATAGCATTTGTAATAGTATTACAATAGTTATCGAAAGGATGCGATGGCTGGTTTAAAACCAAACAATTTTCACTGGATTATAGAAGGTAAGTTGGCAGTATCTGAGTGCATTGGTGGAGGGGGAATGACTCCACGAAAAATTCGAAGAGAAGAAGAAGTTCAATGGTTAAAGGGAAGTGGAATTAACTCAATATTTTCCCTTTTAGATACTGATTTCAATTTAAAAAATTATCAAGAAGTTGGATTTAGAACTTATCACTATCCTTTAACAGATGATATTCCACAGGAATCCTTACATGTTATTTTTGAAGCAATAAAAGAAGCACTGTCTGACAAAGACAGAAAACTCTTAATTCATAGAGAGTATCTAGATGAAGAAGTTCCAGGAATTCTTGCTGGCTATCTTATTTATTCAAAATTACTTGATGACCCTATTTTGGCAAGAACAATTCTTGAAAAGATTTTAGGAAAACCTTTATCACCAAAAGCTATAGCACTCATTCCGCAAATTTAAAAAAATGTCATTCGACATAGCAGTTAAAGGCATAAAAGCATCAGGTTGTCATGGCGTTTATGAATTTGAAAAAAAAGAGAAACAAGATTTTATTGTTGATGTTCTGATAAAAATAAAAGAAATCAAATCAGATGATATTAATCAAACACTTAATTATGAAAATGTTATATCAATAGCAAAAGAAGTAGTAGCGTCAAAAAGTTTTGACTTGATTGAGATTTTGGCTCAGACAATATCAAATAAAATAATATCTGTTTGCAAACAAGAGCTAAGCATTTTATCCATTTCGGTATCTGTTCATAAACCTAATACTGAATTAAGCCAGTACTCAGATGATATTGTTGTGACTTACAATGAAGAATTTAAATAAAGTAATTTTATCTATAGGTACAAATATTGGTAATAAGATTTTAAATCTTCAAAAGTCTGTTGAGTTATTAGGTTCTAAAGTAAAAATAAAAAAGGTTTCCTCTGTTTATTCTTCTGAGGCACTTTTTTTTACCGAGCAAGCTGATTTTTACAATATTGTTATCGAGATTATTTATGAAGATTCTCCCCAAAACTTATTAAAAATTTTAAAAACAATTGAGGAAGATATGGGTAGAGAGCAAAATTTTAGATATGGCCCAAGAATTATAGACCTAGATATTATATTTTTTAATAATCAAATTGTTGGTGAAGAAAATCTTCAAATTCCGCATTATGACTGGCAAAATAGAAAGTTTGTTATTGAGCCTCTTTATGAAATTTTAAACAAAGAATTAGTCGAAGAAGAATTCAATATTTCTGGTCAGAAAGTTGAAGTTGTAGGTACAATTTAATTCACGGGCACCATACTTAGGGCACGATAATGACATTAGTAATTAAAGAAATAGATAATAAAATCAGTCAAGAACATTCGGTAATTGTTCCAACAATGGGTTCTTTACATGACGGGCACAAGTCATTGATTGAAATTGCTAAAAAAACAAATAAAAAAGTAATTGTCTCTATTTTTGTTAATGAAAAGCAGTTTAACGATCAGAATGATTTTAAGAATTATCCAAGAAATGAACAGAAAGATTTAGAGATATTATCTGATTTAGAAGTTGATTATGTTTTTTTACCTGAAAACGATTATATTTATCCATTTAATGAATTTGAAAATATTACTTCTGGAATTGTGGGTTCAATATATGAGGGCCACTTTAGACCTGGACATTTCGATGGAGTTTTAACTGTTGTAAAACGTTTATTTGAGCTAGTGAATCCTGATGTTGCTGTATTTGGAAAAAAAGATGCTCAACAATTATTTTTGATTAAGAATATGATGCAAAATTACAAAATGAATATCGAGATTATTGAAGCACCAACAGTTAGAAGTAGTTCAGGTCTCGCATTAAGTAGTAGAAACAATTTACTTGAAGATAAACATTTAGAAATAGCTAGCTCAATTAATAAAATATTAAACTCTGTAAATGAAAATATAAAATCTGGAAAAGAGATTCTTCAAGCGCTAAATATAGGAATTCAAGAGTTTGAAAACAACAATCACATAGAACTTGAATATTTAGATATTGTAAGTAGTCAAAACTTTTCAAATGATATCCAAAATTCATCAAATCTCTTGTTAATATTTGCTGGGTATATTAACGGTGTAAGGTTAATTGATAACTTGGAAATTTTATTATGAATAACTTAATTGCTGTAGATATAGGAAATACTGAAACCACTGTGGGATTAAAAATACAAGATGAGTGGTCTTCTTTCAGGTTAACAACTAGAGATACAGATACTTCAGATGAAATTCTGGCAAGTTTTAATTCAACAATTCAGATTTCAGATTCAGAGAAAAAAAAGATAAAAGGATCAATTATTTGCTCAGTTGTGCCTCAGCTTACAAGTAATATGGCAGAAGCTGTAGGCAAGTATTTAAATGAAGAACCAATAATTTTAGGACCAGGAGTCAAAACTGGATTACAGGTAAAAATAGATAACCCTAAAGAGCTTGGTCCAGATAGAATTGCCAATGCTGTAGCTGGAAATTTATTAGTTAACGAAGATGTAATTGTGGTTGATATGGGAACAGCAACTACTTTTGATGTTGTAACTAAAAATAAAGAATATCTTGGAGGATCAATTGCACCTGGAATAAAAATAAGTTTGGATGCACTAACTTCAAAAACAGCCTCCCTAAAGTCAGTTGAGTTAGAAGTGCCAAATGTCACTATTGGCAAAAACACTTATGAGGCTATCCAGAGCGGCTTAATTATTGGGCATGCATCAATGATAGACAATATGGTCGGTCGAATAATAGGTGAGCTTCAATCAGAACCAAAAATTATTTTAACTGGAGGCTTAGGAAGGGTTGTTACCCAGGTGTTAGATGTAAAAGTTCAATATGTTGAAAATTTAACCTTAATTGGTCTTGAGCAAATATATAAATTAAATAATTAAAGTGGTTTTATGACAGATTTATCTAAATCAGAAAAAGAAATATATGATTTAAGAAAGCAAAAAGTTGCTGAAATTAAGAGTAGTTCTATTGATTCCTATGCCACATTTGTAGAAAACTCAACACTTATTTCCAGCATTATTGAAGCACATGATTCATTAGAAGAGGGTGAACAAACAGAAATAGCTGCTTTAATCAGAGGTAGATTAATCAACATCAGATCATTTGGAAAGCTTACATTCATGGATGTAAAAGATTATTCCGGAAAAATTCAATTATTGATATCAAAAGACTCATTAAGCGATGAATTAAATACTTATGTTAGCAAATTAGATGTTGGGGACATCGTAAGTGCTAAAGGTACTGTTATGAAAACTAAAAAGGGAGAACTTTCTCTAAAACTCGAAACAATATCCCTTTTATCAAAATCACTGAGAGCTTTTCCAGAAAAATGGCATGGACTAAAGGATAAGGAAACACGTTTTAGGCAAAGATATCTAGACCTATTAGTTAACGAAGACGCAATGAATACTATTTCAATGCGTTTTGAAGTAATAAAGCTTTTAAGGGAATTCATGACAAAATCAGAATTTGTAGAGGTAGAAACTCCTACGCTACAACCAAAAGCTGGTGGTGCGATAGCTAGACCTTTTACAACTCACCATAATGCCATGGACATAGATATGTTTTTAAGGATAGCTCCGGAGTTATATTTGAAAAGATTAATAATAGGTGGTTTTGAAAAGGTATTTGAAATAGGGAAAGTATTTCGAAATGAAGGTGTTGACCAAACACATTCTCCTGAATTCACAATGATGGAGAGTTATGAAGCTTTTACAAATATTGATGGCGTTATCAATATGATTGAAAATATGTGTGAGTTTGTATTTGAAAACTTAAATAAGGATTATGAAATTCAATATGGCGATCAAAAAGCTAACTTTTCATTCCCTTGGAAGAGAGAAAGTATGTTTGATTTAGTTAATGAAAAATTTGGAATGAATATCCAACATGATTCAGACTTAAATGTAGTTTTGAAAGAATTAAACGAGAAACATCAAATCTCTCTTGAAGTAGAAAGTATAGGTTCACTCATATATCAATTATTTGAAGATTATGTAGAAAAGAACATAATAAATCCGACTTTTGTTGTTGATTACCCTAAAGAAGTTTCACCTTTTGCTAGAGAGAGTACTACTAAAAAAGGTGTTACAGAACGATTTGAGTTATTTGCTTTTGGTAGTGAATTAGCAAATGGCTTTTCAGAGTTAATTGATTCAGAAGACCAAAGAGAAAGACTACAAGCCCAAGCTACTAAAAAAGCAGAAGGTGATGAAGAGGCACATGTTCAAGATGATGACTACATTGAAGCATTAGAGTATGGCCTTCCACCTACAGGAGGTATGGGTTTTGGAATTGATAGATTTGTGATGATGTTAACTAACAATGAATCAATTAGGGAAGTCATTGCATTCCCTCATTTAAAACCGGAGAATTAATTACTCCTATTCATTAAAAAATTGTTTATATTTTCTAAAACTGGAAATAGTTCGTGGTTTTTTAAGCTGTAAATCGATTCAATGCTTTTATTAAAGTATTGGTTAACAATATCTTTACATTCAACAATAATTTTTTCATTTCTAAATTCACTTAATGCATATTCTAGTGTTGAAGAATCTTCTTTTACGTTTGATAGAATTTCTTCATATTTATCTTTATCTTGTTGAAGGGCAACAAGGACGGGTAGGGTGTAGGTACCTTCTAAGATATCATTTCCAGCTGGCTTACCTAAGGTTTCACTGTCTGAAGTCAGATCAAGAATATCATCAGAGATTTGAAAAATTATTCCACAATTCCAACCCCAACTACTTAATGCCTCAACAATGTCACCATCAGCACCACTAGCTATTGAACCTAATTTTGCACTAGTACGTATAAGACTCGCTGTTTTACCTTCAATAACTTTCATGTAATCTTCTATGGTGTGAGATGTATTGTACGACAAATTAATTTCTAGAGTTTGTCCTTCAACTAATTCTGCATATGTCGAAGCCAGTAGCTTAACCGATTCTAATCCTAAGTTCTCAGCTGCTAATTCTGACGATCTAGCTAAAAGATAATCACCAGCAAGAATTGAAAGAGTTGGGGTAAATTTAGAGTTTGAACTTTCTACACCTCTACGAGTTGTCGCATTGTCAATGACATCATCATGATATAAGCTTCCTATGTGAATTAACTCAACTGCAACTCCTGCATCAATAATATTTCTTTGATTACTTGAGTCACCAAACTTACCAGCTAAGAGTGACACAATAGGTCTAAAACGTTTTCCACCAGCTTTTATTAAATATTGTGAAATATCTTCTAAATATTGATTTTCAGAACCGGAAACTTCTAATAAACGATCTTCTAAAATATCTAGATTATTCCAAAGATCCTCAAAAGGAATGATATCTTTGATCTGTCTATTCTCCATACATAAAGAATACGTTAAATGTATAAATACTTGTAATTTTCATTTCAGTGTATAAACAGGTACTTATTAAAATAAAAGTATGTTTGAAAGATTTACTGACAGAGCTAGAAGAGTTGTAGTTCTTGCACAAGAAGAGGCAAGAAGATTGAACCACAACTACATTGGTACTGAACATATTCTTCTCGGACTGATTCAAGAAGGTGAAGGTCATGCTGCAAAAGCTCTCGATGAGCTTAACATAAATATTGATTCTGTAAGATCTGAAGTTGTAGAGATAATTGGAGAAGGACAACAATCACCAAGTGGTCACATACCTTTCACTCCAAGAGCTAAAAAAGTCTTAGAGCTTTCATTAAGAGAAGCTTTACAGCTGGGTCACAACTATATAGGTACAGAACACATCCTTTTAGGACTAATACGCGAAGGAGAAGGTGTTGCCGCACAGGTTTTAAAGAAGTTAGGTGCTGAACTTTCTCAAGTTCGACAAACAGTAATTAAATTAATATCTTCTGCTGGAGAAAGCAAAAAACAACAATCTGCATCAACTGGAGGCAGAGAAAGACCAGGATCAAATACTGGATCTGCAATTCTTGATCAATTTGGTAGAAATTTAACAAGAATGGCAAAAGAAGGAAAATTAGATCCAGTCATAGGAAGAACAACAGAAATTGAACGAGTTATGCAAATCCTTTCAAGAAGAACAAAAAACAACCCAGTTCTTATTGGAGAACCTGGAGTTGGTAAAACAGCGATAGTAGAAGGTTTAGCTCAAAAAGTTGTTTCAGGTGATGTACCCGTCACACTTGAAGGTAAGCAAATTTATACACTTGATCTTTCAGCGTTAGTCGCAGGTTCCAGATATCGTGGTGATTTTGAAGAAAGACTAAAAAAAGTATTAAAAGAAATTAAAACTAGGGGAGACATTGTTCTTTTCATTGATGAAATTCATACTTTAGTTGGAGCTGGTGCAGCTGAAGGTGCAATTGATGCTGCCTCAATCTTAAAGCCAATGCTTGCGAGAGGTGAGCTGCAAACAATTGGTGCGACTACATTAGAAGAATTCAGAAAGCATTTTGAAAAAGATGCTGCATTGGAGAGAAGATTTCAATCTGTTCAGGTTGATGAACCTAAACTATCTGATGCAATTGAAATTTTAGACGGTCTCAAAGATAGATATGAGGTTCACCACGGTGTTCGTTTTACTGATCAAGCTATTGCATCTGCAGTTAATATGGCTGATAGATATATTTCTGATAGATTCTTGCCAGATAAAGCCATCGATTTAATTGATGAAGCTGGTAGTCGTATGAGAGTTTATAGAAAACCATTAGATCCTGAAAAGCAAACTATTGCAGATAAGTTAAAGAATTTGAGAGAACAAAAAATTGACGCTGTTCAATCACAACTTTATGAAAAAGCAGCGCAAATAAGAGATCAAGAAAAGATTTTACTTGATGAAATATCTTCAGTTGATCAAGCTTCTCAATCTGAAATTGAGATGGTTATCGACGAAGAGGAAATTGCAGAAGTTCTAGCTCAATGGACTGGTATCCCTGTTCATAGACTTACTCAAGAAGAAACAGCAAGATTGTTAGATATGGAGACAGAACTACATAAGAGAATTATTGGTCAAGAAGAAGCTATTTCAGCTGTGTCTAAAGCTATTCGTAGAACAAGATCTGGACTCAAAGATCCAAAACGTCCTTCCGGTTCATTTATTTTCCTAGGGCCTTCTGGTGTTGGAAAAACTGAAACAGCTAAAACTTTGGCTGAGTTTTTATTTGGCGATGAAGATTCTTTAATTCAGATAGATATGTCTGAATATATGGAAAAACATACTGTTAGTAGGCTAATTGGCTCTCCACCAGGATACGTAGGATATGATGAGGGTGGTCAACTCACTGAAGCTGTGAGAAGAAAACCATTTAGCATTGTTCTTCTTGATGAAGTTGAGAAAGCCCATCCAGATGTATTCAATACACTTCTTCAAATTCTTGAAGATGGTAGATTGACAGATGCTCAGGGTAGAACTGTCGATTTTAAAAATACAATAATAATTATGACATCAAATTTGGGTACAAAAGATTTTGCCAAAAATATTGGCTTCAGCAATCTATCTGAAGCTGATAACTACGAAAAAATGAAAGCCAAAGTAGGTGAAGAACTTAAGAGATATTTCAAACCGGAGTTTTTAAACAGAATCGATGAGACTATTGTATTCCATGAGTTAACCCTTGATGAGGTTAAAGAGATTGTTGATTTAATGCTCGATAGAGTACACGAACAGTTGAAAAATTCTGATCTTGAAATAGTTTTATCTGATGAAGCTAAAGAGTTTTTGGCAAAAGAAGGTTATGACAAAGAATTTGGAGCAAGACCACTAAGACGGTCAATTCAGAGAATGTTAGAAGACCCATTGTCTGAAGAGCTTCTCAAAGGAAAATACAAAGCTGGTTCAACTATAGTTGTTTCTCTCAATGAAGATGAAAATATATTAGAATTTGAACCTGTTGAAGCTCCAGATGAACCACCAGTAGACTTTGCTGATTCAGAATCTTAAATAAAAGTCAAATCAGTTTAAAAAACTTAGCTATTAAAACGACTAACACCACATTTATTGTCTACTATTAACTTGAAAAGGTATTTATATACCTTCAACTAGTTGAACAAGGAGTAAGAAGTGACTCGAATGAAGTCAAAATGGCTAATACTTATCATGGTATTAGGTCTTGTAATTGCTGCTTGTGGTGGTTCTGATACCGCAGAAGAAACAACTGAAGTTGCAGAAGAGCCAGCTGAATCATTAGATTCACCTGCTACAACTGCAGCTCCAACAACTACTGCGGGTCCTACTGCAAGTGTCGGAATGGTTTATGATATTGGTGGTCGAGGAGACTTGTCCTTCAATGATATGGCATACGCTGGTTTAGAAAAAGCTATTAATGAGCTTGGCGTAGAAGCTGTTGACCTTGAACCAAACGAAGGTGGTGAAAACCGAGTTGAGTTATTAAGTCTATTAGCTGAAGAAGGTAGAGACTTAATCATCGGTGTTGGATTCTTATTTGCTGATTCTATTACAGAAGTATCAACAGCTCATCCAGATATTGCATTTGGTATTGTTGACTCTGCTGTTGAACCGGCAAATGTTAGCGGATTATTGTTCGCTGAAGAACAAGGATCTTTCTTAGTGGGTGTTGCTGCTGGCCTTAAAACTACTACACAATCTGTAGGTTTTATCGGTGGTGTTGAGTTCCCATTAATTCAAAAATTCGAAGCAGGTTTCGTTGCAGGTGTTGCAGCTGCATGTCCAGAATGTTCTGTAGACGTGAAGTACATCACTCAAGCGCCTGACTTTGGTGGATTTTTTGATGCAGCAAAAGCTAAAGAAATTGCGTTAGCACAATATGAAGAAGGAGCAGATATTATTTATCATGCTGCTGGTGGTGCTGGTAATGGCTTGTTTGAAGCTGCAAAAGAAGTTTCTGAAACAACAGGAACAAAAGTATGGGCAATCGGTGTTGATGCTGATCAAGCTAAAACAGTTTCATCCGAATTAGCTCCATATGTTTTAACATCAATGCTTAAAAGAGTTGATGTTGCTGTATATGAAACAATCAAAGCTGTAGTCGACGGCACATTTGCTGGTGGACCTAAAGTTTTTGACTTGGCAGTTGATGGTGTTGGATATTCCACAACAGGTGGATACGTTGATGACATCGTTGACCAACTTGATGCATATAAAGCACAAATAGTCAGTGGAGAAATTACAGTACCTACTGCTCCTTAATAGGAATTTAAGATTAGATCCCAGATTGTTTCTGGGATCTATCTTATTTAATATTATAAAATTATGTCATTAGCGATAGAACTTAATAAAATTTCAAAATCTTTTCCTGGCGTAAAAGCTAATGATGACATTTCCTTCTCTGTTAACGAGGGCTCAATTCATGCAATAGTAGGCGAGAATGGTGCAGGCAAGTCAACATTGATGAAAATTTTATATGGAATGCAAAAACCCGATGAAGGTAAAATTACAATTTTTGATCAAGATAAAAAATTTTCCTCACCTAAAGACGCTATATCATCAGGTATTGGAATGGTTCATCAGCATTTTATGCTTACAGACAATCTCTCTGTATTAGAAAGCATTATATTAGGCATGGACAATGCAACATTAAAAAGGTTAGATAAAAAAAGGTATTCAACTGAAGTAAATGATATTACAGAAAAATACGGAATGCCTCTTTCAGTCGACTCAATGATTGATGAACTTGGAGTTGGGGAAAAACAAAGAGTTGAAATCATAAAAGTACTATTTCGAGGCGCAAAAATTTTAATCTTGGATGAACCAACAGCAGTGTTAGTCCCACAAGAGGTAAAGGAATTATTTTTAAATTTAAATAAGTTAAAAGAAAGTGGTGTAACAATTTTATTCATTTCACATAAGTTAGATGAAGTACTCGAAATTGCTGACACTATTACCGTTATGCGAGGAGGCAAGCACATTAATACAGTTTCCTCTAAAGGAGTTTCAAAAAAAGATTTAGCTGAAATGATGATTGGTGAAAGTTTACCAAAACCACCTAAAAGAACCACTGAAATTATTGATGAAAATATTTTAGAAGTCAAAAATTTGGAGTCAGAAGAAATCGAAGGTAAAAAGGCCTTTCAGGATATAACTTTTAATTTGAAAAAAGGTGAGATTTTAGGAATTGCTGGTGTTGAAGGAAACGGCCAAAGAGAACTTGCAGAGTCTATTTTGGGAGTTTATCCAGTTGAAAGTGGTGAAATTAAGTTTAAAGATGAAAACATTCTTGAACTAAACACAAGAGACAGAAGAACTTCTGGGATTAGCTTTGTCCCTGAAGACCGTCAATCTCAAGCCCTATTAATGGATGTTTCTTTGACAGAAAATGTTATTCTAGGAAGACAATCAAAAGTTAAATATAGAAGTAAATTTTCAAATATTAGGTTTAATTCAGCTGTAGAAAACTCTGAAGAAGTAATTTCAAATTATGATGTCAGAACTCCCGGAACTTCTACATTAGCTCTTGCATTATCAGGAGGTAATCAGCAAAAATTTGTTGTTGGAAGAGAATTAGATGACGACCCTTCACTGTTAATTGCTTCACAGCCAACTCGAGGTATTGATATTGGTGCACAAGCATTAGTTTGGAATAAATTAAGAGACGCTAGAGACAAAGGATTAGGTGTGCTATTGATATCAGCCGATTTAGATGAGCTAATTGGTTTATCAGATAGGATATATGTAATTTACGAAGGAAGTTTTGTAAAAGAATTAAATCCAAAAGAAGCTACACCTGAAATTCTTGGTAGATTTATGACTGGATTAGAGAAATGAAACTTTATCTAAAACTTTCTACTTTACTAGCACCAGTTTTTGCTTTAATTGTTGCTTTTGGCTTATCCTCTGCATTATTAATTTTAATTGGTCAAGACCCCATAGAAACATACACAATTATGTATGACTATGGGAAGACAGGTAAGTCTATAGTGTCAATTTTGAACAGATCCATTCCCCTTTATATTTCTGCAGTTGCAGTGGCAGTGGGATTTAAAATGGGATTATTTAATATTGGCGTAGAGTCACAATACTTACTAGGCGCTGTTTTATCAGCAGCACTTGGTGCATATTTGGCTCTCCCTGCACCTATTCATATAACTGTGATTATCATCACTGCGATTTTAAGCTCAGCGCTTTGGGCCGCAATTGCTGGCTATCTAAAAGTAAAAAAAGGTGTTCATGAGGTTATTTCTACAATTATGTTGAACTATATAGGTACAGGATTAATAGCATATTTATTAGCTAATATCTTTTTTGAAAAAGTTGAACTTTCAACCACAGCTCCTCAAACAGATTTGTTACCAGAGTCTGCACGAATTCCAGCTTTAAATGGTTTATTTGGAATTGAAGACTTGCCAGATTTACATGGTTTTTTGTTTGGTGCTGTTGTTGTTGGATTTGTTTACTACTGGTTAATTTGGAAAACATCTCTAGGATTTGATTTAAGAGCAACGGGATCAAGTCCTCTAGCAGCAAAATTTAGCGGTGCTAATCCTGCAAGGCTTACTGTATTAGCAATGATTATATCTGGAGGTATTGCTGGACTAGTAGGCATTGCTCCACTTACAGGTTATTTTCATAAATATACAACTGATTTTCCATCTGGTCTTGGGTTTGCAGGTATTGCTGTTGCATTACTTGGTAGAAACCATCCGATTGGAATGGCTTTAGGAGCAATTCTGATTGCATTTATGGAAAGATCTTCTCAGATATTAGATCTAAAAGATGTACCGAAAGAAATTGAGAGAATAATGCAAGCAATTATAATTCTCACAGTTGTTGTTTCTTATGAAGTAGTAAAAAGATTTGTAACAACAAGACAAATAAAAGAAGCTTCGAAAGTGGATGTTAAAAATGAATAAAGCTATATCTCAGTTTAGAAAAAATTATTTAATTATTTTACCTATTGTTTTCATTGTATTTATCGCACAGATAGATAAGTATGACCAACTAACTACAAGCGGTACGTTTGCTGCAGCAATAAGATTAGCAATCCCAATCTGTTTGGCGGGTCTCGGAGGTATGTTTTCTGAAAGAACAGGAGTTGTCAACATCGGGCTTGAAGGCATGATGATAATGGGAACATGGTTTGGTGCATGGGCAGCATGGCTATATGGTTCTTGGTACGGAATATTAGCTGGTATTTTAGGTGGTGCAGCTTTTGGATTAATACATGCAATTGGAACTATCTCATTTCAGGTTGATCATATAGTTTCTGGAGTAGCGATAAATATACTTGCTGGTGGTGTTGCAAGATTTTTAAATGTTGTTGCATACGCAGATGTAACTCAAAGCGCAACTATGTCACCTCGAATCGACAATACTGTTGGAGACTTTACTCTTCCATATTTTTCTGGTGGTGAAATTAATGGTGTAAAAACATCAAGTTTATTTGGTTATCTCGAAGAGCAAAATATAGTATTCCTATCAGATTTTGCAGCTTTACTACTTGGTGCAACTTCAAATATTTCTTATATTTCATTATTTGCTTTGTCTTTGATACCTATCGCTGCTTGGGTATTGTGGTCTACTCCATTTGGACTTCAACTAAGAAGCGTTGGAGAGTATCCTTCAGGTAGTGAGTCTCTCGGAGTAAACGTTTATCTCATGAAATATATCGGAGTGGTGTTGTCTGGAGGTTTTTCAGGACTAGCTGGCGCATATTTAGTATTAGAAAGTTCTGGAATATATAGGGAAGGGCAGACAGCTGGACGAGGTTACATAGGATTAGCTTCGATGATTTTTGGAAATTACAAACCTTTAGGAATATTTATGGGATCAGGGCTGTTTGGATTTGCAGACGCACTGCAATTACGATCTGAAGAAGCAGTTCACGGATTGTTAATTTTGGTATTTCTAATCTTGGTTCTTGTGGCAATAAAACAATTAATAGATAAAAAATATTTTAATGCATCAATTTCAGTTCTTATTGGAATTGGGTTTTTAGTTTGGTTCTTAAATAGCGAAGCAGTTCCAAACGAATTTGTTTATTTTACACCGCATTTAGCAACTCTTATTGTTCTCTCTTCTGCTAGTCAGAAGCTGAGAATGCCAAAGAGTGTGGGGCTTCCTTATAAAAAAGGTGAGCTTAGCTAGCTTCTTCCATAAAATTCAATTTCTTGAATTGCACATTCTGGAAATGGATCAGCACCATTAGCTTCTTGTCCAGAGTAAGCACTTAAAATTTCAATAACTAACGTAGAAGTTGTAGTATTTAGATCTATCCACTGAGAAGAACTATTTTGGTTTTCCAACTCTTTCTCTACTGAAAATCCAGTCTCATCTGAAGTAATTAAAATATCTCTAGCTTTGAAGTTTCTGTTAAAAGATTTAGAATCCTGAAGATTTTGAATTGTGATAAATTCCAAATAGACTTCTTTTGCAAAAGTAAATTCAAGTCTTGCATCTACACATTCAAGGCTATTATCTTGCCAAGAGGATGCTTCTCCATCGTACAAGTTTTCACAGGTCCATCCATCACCTAGACTACTAGATGCTTTACAAGAAAATGGAAATTGTACTTTCAAAATACTAGGTACGGTAGTTGTAGAACTAGTTGTTGTTGATTGTTGTACTATTTGTACTTCTTCAATTACTTCTTCGGCTACATTTTGATTGTAGTAGTAGCTAGCACCTGCAATTAAAGGAATTATTATTGCCAAAAAAAACACAGCCCTTATTCCCGGTACTTCTTTTCTTGTTGGTAAGCTTGTTGCTCCATAACTTGATAAAGGTTTTACTAAAATGTTACTGCAATCTTTACAATATTTTGAAGAAGGAGAATTAAGAACACTACAATTTGGACACTTTAATTGAGGAATTCTTGTTCTTCTATCTATACTTGATGACACTTTTTTTTCTTCAGTGTATTCATTGATACTTATTCCAAGCCATTCTCCACAACTACTACAAAACTCTAGTGACTTATCTACAGTTGCTGAGCATGCTTTACAGATTGTTTTTTCCATATTAAAAGTTTTTCCTAATTATAAAATAATACAGTAACATTCAACTAACAACAATGCTCAAATTAAAGGGAATGAAATGAGTGAAAATTTAAATTTAGAAATTAATCAACTACTTCCTGGTGAACCACTTAGGTTAGGGGTAGATCTAATTGCTAATAAGAATGCAGGTGCATTAATAGTAATTGGAACTTCAAGTAAGCTAGACAAAATTTCTTCAGGGGGAATTACTTTAAATAACTGTTCATACACACCTGAAATGTTGAGCGAATTAGCAAAAATGGATGGAGCAATTGTTGTTTCAGAAGATGTTGGAAAAATCCTTAAGGCTAATGTTCATTTAAATCCTGATGACAAAATTCAAACATCTGAAACAGGGACTAGACACAGAACAGCTCAAAGAACCTCTAGTTCAGTAAATCTTCCAGTAGTTGCTGTCTCTGAAGAGAGCTCTACGATTAAAGTTTTTAGCAATTCTGAAGTAACTGAGTTAGAAGAATCAAATGCAATTTTGGGTAGAGTTAATGAATCTCTTCAATCAATAGATAGGATGAGAAGAAGATTTGATGAAGCAGTTGCTAATTTAGGTGAGTTAGAATTAGAAAATTCACTTACCAATCAAGAAGTTTTACAAGTAATTCAAAGAGGAGAGTTGTTAACAAGGTTAGCCTCACAAGTTAGATTTGAAGCAGAGAAACTTGGTACCGAAGCTGGATTAATAACCATACAAATTGATTCTCTAGAGTCTGGTGTAACAAATACATTAAATCTTGTATTAAAAGATCATTTACCTGGAAGAAAATTTAGAGTAACTACAAAAGTTCTTGACGAGATTGCTAACCTTTCATATCAAGAGTTAAACACAATTGATTATCTTGGGTCAATCTTATCTAAACTTCCTCTTGATGATATTTCAGTACCAAGAGGTTACAGAGTCTTAGCAAGACTTCCAGATTTACCAGATAATTTGCACGATTCTATAGTTCAAAAATATAAGTCACTACCTAAGCTTCTCTCTGCGCCTACTGAAAAACTTTATGAAATAGAAGGTATAGGTAGAAATAGAGCCCAACAACTTAGAGATTATTTTGATACATTATTAAAAAATGTTGGATTTTCTTATATAAATGGACATTAAGTAGTTCCTGATATATAGTATTGTTGGAATCTATGGCAACTAAAACAAAAAAAACAACTGACAAATATAAACCAAATCAATTTGTTGTTCATCCTCATCATGGAGCAGCAAAAGTAATTAGAAAAGTGAATAAAAATGTAGAGGTATTCGTCGAGGGAGAAACAAAGTCAAAAAGAATTCAGTATTTTGAAATTGAAGTATTGACTGATGGCTTATTAGTAATGGTTCCTGTAGAAAGTGTTGATGAAGTAATAAGGCCTGTTATTTCAAAAAGCGCTGTATCAAAAAAAGTATTTCCAATTTTTAAGGAAAAGCCAGAAGAAGCTGGTTCTAATTGGAGTAGGTGGTACAAAGTGCTGACTGAAAAAATGACTTCTGGAGACATTATGCAGGTAGCTGAGGTAGTAAGAGATCTTACACATGCTCAAATCAATAAAGGAATTTCACCAGCTTTAAAAAGAATGTTAGCTAAAGCAAGAACCACACTAGCTAGTGAAATTGCATGTACTTTAGGGATTGATGAAGAAGCAGCAATTGAAAAAATAAACCAATATTTGCCAGAAGAAGATCCTGACGACGGCTTATAATATTAATAAATTCTTTCTTTAAGAGGTTTTATGCTTGTTGGTAATGGCTTTGACATTCACAGACATTCAAATGATAAAAAACTTATTTTAGGTGGCATTTCGCTTGAAGGAATTGGTTTTGAAGCTCATTCTGATGGGGATATAGTTTTACATTCGATTTGTGATGCACTCCTTGGAGCAACAGGAAAAAAAGACTTAGGTTTTTATTTTCCTTCTACTAGTGCTACTCCAGAAAATATTTCAAGTATTGAAATGTTGGAAAAAATATTAGATGTAATCAATTTTGAAAATTTAATAATCAATAACATTGACCTTACTCTTATATCTGAAGTCATTAATGTTTCAAAAATATCTGATGAATTGGAACTAAACCTAGCAAAATTGTTGAATACTGATGTATCTAAAATTAATGTTAAAGGCAAGTCTATGGATCAAATTGGTGAGATTGGTGAAGGAATAGCGTCTGCAGTTATGACAACTGTATCAATTTCTCATGCTTAAGCTTTATAATTCAAAATCAAAGAAAATTGAATCTGCTCAATTAAATAAAGACGGCGTAAAGATTTATTTATGTGGCCCAACTGTACAATCTGAACCTCACATAGGGCATGGAAGGTCAGCAGTTGTTTTTGATGTACTAGTACGTTATTTAAGGTTTAAAGACTATAAAGTAAAATTTGTTAGAAATATTACAGATATTGATGACAAAATAATTGAAAAAGCTAATGAAAAAAAGATTTCAATTTCACAGTTAGCAGAAATTGTCACCGATGAGTTTTATGAGTCCTATAAGAATTTAAACTGCTTAAAGCCAGATGTAGAACCCAAAGCGACTGAAAATATAGACAATATTTTAAGAATAATAAAGATTTTGATTGATAAAGATTATGCGTATACATCTGAGTCAGGAATATATTTTGACACTACTCGCTATGAAGATTACTTATCTCTATCAGGTAGAACCTTTGACGATGTAGTTAGTGGTGAAAGAGTTACTTTAGAAACAGATAAAAGAAATAATTCAGATTTTGCTTTATGGAAATTTTCAAAAGAAAATGAACCATTTTGGAATTCAGAGTGGGGTAAAGGAAGACCAGGCTGGCATATTGAGTGTTCAGCAATGATTGATAGCATTTTTGGAGGAGGAATTGACATTCACTGTGGAGGAAATGATTTAATTTTTCCCCACCACGAAAATGAACAAGCTCAATCAGTATCAGCATTTCAAGGAGAGTTTGTTAAATACTGGCTTCACAATGGGATGATAAATTTGTCAGGTCAAAAAATGTCTAAATCTGAAGGAAATATTAAAAAATTAAATGAGTACATAGCTAACTATGGTGGAGAAGTAATTAGATTTTTCTATTTAAGAGCTCATTACAGAAAGCCTCAAGAGTTTTCTGAAGACATTTTAGAAGAGTCACTCAAAACATATAAGAGATTAGTTGACACATTAAATGGTGTAGATCCTGAAATATCAAATCAGGAAATGTTGAATTTGTTTGAAGATTGTATTAGCGAAGATTTAAACACCCCAAAGTTAATAGGAGAAATATTTACAATATTGAATTCAATAAAACAAAAATCTGAAACAGAACAATTGTCAATTAAACAAACAATCAAATATTTCTTAAATATTCTAGGTTTTGAATTAAATCAGATTACTCAAATTAATGATGATGAATTAAATAATTTTTTTAAAAAATATGGAATAGAGTTTAAGAATATTGATGAAGCAATGGCTCAGTTTATAAAAGTTAGAAATGAAGCAAGAGAACAAAAAAACTATAAATTGTCTGATGAGCTGAGAGAAAAGCTAAATTTGATAGGTATTAAGCTAAACGATGGTAAAGATAATGAGTGGTATTGGTCAAGTAGTTGAAGGGATAAATGCATCTTTCGAGGCTTTAAAGAATAATAGAGTACGTAAGCTTCATGTATTAAAAAATATTGATATTGAATCCTACAAGCTTAAAAAAATCTTAGAAATTTCTAAAAGTCAAAACATTCCAATTGATTATACAGATAAAAAAGATTGGACTTTTCATAGTAGACATTCTGTTGTTGCAGAGTGTGAAGAACTAAAAACTTATGATGAATCGAACATACAAGACTTAAATATCAATAAATTAATCGTATTGAACCATTTACAAGATACACAAAATTTAGGGGCAATTGTAAGAAGTGCAGCTGCTTTTGATTTTTTAGGAGTGTGTTTACCTAAGAAAAGATCTGTTCAAATTTCTGAAAGAACTTTCTCAATTTCTTCGGGTGGATTAGAAAAAGTAAAAATTATTAACTTTAATTCTATATTTTCTTTACTTAAAAAACTTAAATCATTGAACTACTGGACAATAGGTCTTGATATGGATTCAAAAATAAAATTAAATAATTTGGATCTTGAGGGTCAAAAAATCGCTCTTTTAATGGGTGGTGAAGAATCAGGTTTAAGTGATGAAGTTTTAAATAAGATTGATGCAGTGACACACATAGAAATGTCTGGACTTATGGAATCTCTTAATGTATCAGTAGCTGCAGGTATTGCAATGCAGCACTTTTTTAAAAAAAATTCTTAATTCATTTACTATTTTGCTATTATTTTACTATTCGCCGGAGTAGCTCAGTGGCCAGAGCAGCCGACTTGTAATCGGCAGGTCAGGGGTTCGACTCCCCTCTCCGGCTCAAAGTGTATAGGTACGATAACCTTTTTAAATCATCAATTATATTTTTAATAGCCTTACAAGTAGCTTTTTATTTTTTTGGACAACTAAGACCTTCGATTATTTATGATTATTTAGATTTCTTCCCTTTTACAATTGTTCCGATTGTCATTTACATATATTTCTTAAGAAAAAATATTGAGTCTACTTTTTCAAGAGCGTTGAGTATATACACAATAATGATTCTTATATTATTTCCAGTTGGGCATTTGCTCAAATTTAATTGGCTTACAACATACACAATAAATCCTTCATATGAAAATTTAGATTTGCAAAATTCAGAAAACTATATTGTTTCTATTGATATAGATGGTTCGGTAATTTTAGATACATTTGAAGGAGAGGGTTATAAAGTAGATATAATTAACAAACCTGGAGAAATAGGTTATCCAGAAACAATTGAAACATTGATTGGAGACCCAAGGGCACTGATATTCAGAGAAATAGATACTGATAAGCTATTTCAGATAAAAGGTTGGGATTTACAACTCGGTAATGAGAATCTTTGGAAACTAGATTTAATTTCATTTGATTCAGATATTTCATTAGACGATATAAGTTTGTCTGGTTCTGAAATTGTAGGAACTGGAGAAATTTATTTAGGACCAAATTTAAAAGCAGAAGAAATTAAATTAAATGGAAATTATAAAGTAATTGTTTCAAATGAGTTACCAATAGTAGTTATTGGAGATGCTGTAGTACCTACCAATTGGATAAATGCTACAATTGGATATTTAAACCAGATTGAAAGTAATTATGAGTTACAAGTTAAAATTGTAAATGGTTCTGAAGTTGAATTTATCAATGAAAATTAGGTTTATTAAATGTTAGATCAATTAGGTAATGGATTATTACTAGGAACAATTATTTCAGTTGCTTCAGTTGCCCTATCCCTGCTTTATGGTGTTACAAGAATTGTAAACTTTGCACATGGTGAAATAATTGCTCTTGGTGCTATCGCTACGTTATTTTTTTCAAGCCCTATTGATTACAGGATTGAATTTTTAGGATTTATACCACCTCTAGGATTGAGTTTTGCAATATCGTGCTTTCTAGCAGTATTAACTTGCGGAATTTTTGGCGGCATTTTAGAGCTATTCTTGTTTAGACCTCTAAGAAAAAATAATGTTGGAAACATTGCTGTATTAGTAGTCACAATAGGTCTTTCTATTTTCGTGAGACACTTGTATTTATTATTTGCCACCGGAAAAGTACAAAATTTTCCACTTGAACTCCAAAGAAGGCAAACATATTTATTTTTTGATATGACACCAAGGAATCTGAATGTATTGATAGCTGGAGTTATCGTTATGTTATTAGTTGGTTTCTTTTTAACCTATACAAGAATCGGAAAAGCTATGAGAGCGGTAAGAGACTCTGAAGATTTATCAAGCATATCTGGAATTAATTCTGACAATATCATTTTAATGACATGGGTTTCTTCAAGTATGTTGGCTGGTCTTGCAGGTATATTTCAAGCAACTATTAATGATGTACGTTGGAATATGGGATTTTTGATACTTTTATTAATTTTTGCTGGAACAGTTTTAGGAGGAATAGGTACATCTTTTGGAGCCATGGTTGGAGGTTTTTTAATTGGAATTTTTGTACAAGTTTCTGTGGGTTTACCGTTTATGGAAGGTCACACTGAAGCTAAGAACGCAATTGCTTTAGCAATAATGATAATTATATTGCTTTTTAGACCTCAAGGTATTTTTGGTCAAAAGGAAAGAATCTCGTGAACCGACTACTTAGAAGTAAAAACTTAATCCTAACAATTGGTTTAACAATATTTGGCATAGTTTTAGTTGTTACTTTAAACCCTGATGGATACTTAAGAGTTTTATTAAATCTTCTTACTTTTGCTGGAATATATGGATTGAGTGCAATTGGGTTGAATGTTCATTTTGGTTGGACTGGTTTATTAAACTTCGGCCATGCTTCATTTATGGGAGTTGGTGCTTACGTAACTCTTTTGTTAATCCCTCATGCTGCTGGAAGAGAAGGAGATATAACAACTACCGGCCTACCCTTATTTGTGGCAATAATAATAGGAGTTATTTCTGCAGCTTTATTTGGGCTTTTATTGGGTCTACCAGCAATTAGATTAAGAGGTGACTATTTAGCTATTGTAACAATTGCCGCTGCTGAAATTTTTAGATTGTTAGTAAGAGATTTAGAAAACATAACTGGAGGTGTTTATGGAATTATCTCATATTCCCAAAACCTTCAGCAGTACAGACCTGGTTTTGTTACAAATTTAGCGACTAAGTTTGACATTGCTCCATCACAAACTTGGGTATGTTTAATTGCCTGGATTTCAATTGTTTTAGTTTTGTTTTTGTTAAAAAGATTAAACAACTCTCCATGGGGAAGAGCTTTAAGAGCAGTAAGAGAAGATGAAGATGCTGTGCGAGCAATGGGAAAAAATGCAGTCTGGTTAAAGCTTCAAAGCTTTATGCTAGGTGCAGGAATTGCTGGTTTATCAGGAGTTTTGTTAGCGTTTAATTATGGATCTTTGGAAACAACTGTATTTATTCCTCTCTTAACATTTTATGTATGGGCAATTATGATTCTTGGTGGAGTTGGTAGTTTAGTTGGCCCTATATTTGGTTCAATAATTTTTTGGGTAATAATTTCTGAAACAGATAGAATTGCATACATATTTTTTGAAAATGCAAACGGTCAGCAACTGGCCGGTGTCAGGTTTCTCCTAGTTGGATTTTTAATCATGATATTAATGATATTTAGACCAAGTGGATTATTAGGTAAAAAAGAAGAGTTGTTGTTAGATGTCAAATAAATTAATCGAAGTAAACAATTTAAAAAAGTCTTTTGGTGGATTACAAGCTGTTGATGTCGAATCTCTTGTAATAAATGACTCTGAATTAACTTCAATTATTGGCCCAAATGGTGCTGGAAAAACAACATTTTTTGATTTGATATCAGGTTTTCAAAGTGCTGATAGTGGAAAAATTATTTATAAGGGTAAAAATATTTCAAAGCTACAACCGTATCAGATAGCTCGTTTAGGAATGATTAGAACTTTTCAATTAACTAAAGTTTTTGACAGAATGACAGTCTTAGAAAATCTATTATTCTCAGCATCATCTGTTAAGAATGATTCGTTATTTAGATCTTTATTAAGTTCAAATGAACAAAAAAACTATGAAAAAGATTTAAATGAGCAAGCAAACAAAGTTATGACAGAGTTGAATATATCACATATGGCTGAATCTTATGCACGTGAACTTTCAGGGGGTCAAAAAAAGTTATTAGAATTGGCGAGATCAATAATACACAAACCGGAAGTTTTATTGTTGGATGAGCCACTTGCTGGAGTAAATCCTAAGCTAGCTGAGGATATATTAAATTTAATTCAGAAATTGTCAGATGATGGAATTGTAATCATAATGGTTGAGCATAACATTGAAGCAGTTATGCAAATTTCTGATAGAGTCGTAGTGCTTGCTGAAGGTTCATTGATTGCAGATGGAACTCCCAATGAGATTAGAAATAATCCTGAAGTAATTGAAGCATATCTAGGTAAAGATGATGAATAAAACAATTTTAGAATGTAATGCAGTAGCAGCTGGATATGTAAAAGGTTTAAATATATTACAAGGTGTTGATCTTGTAGTTTATGAAAATGAAATTGTATCGATAATTGGCCCTAACGGTGCTGGGAAATCTACTTTATTGAAAGCAATAATGGGTCTTATAAACATATCAGGTGGTAGGTTTTTTATTGAAGGTCAAGAAAAAACAAATTTAGCAACACATAAAATCGTAAATCTTGGAGTTGGCTATGTTCCACAGGTTTCCAATGTCTTTCCTTCATTAACTATTGAAGAAAACCTTGAAATAGGATCATGGAGTTTAAAAACCAATAAGAAAAACGCTTTAGAAAGAATTTACGAAGATTTTGAAATTCTTAAAGATAGAAAAAGAGATAAAGCTGGAAATTTATCTGGTGGACAAAGACAGATTTTAGCTCTTGCTAGAGCGCTAATTACATCTCCACAAATTTTATTACTAGACGAACCTTCAGCAGGTTTATCTCCAGTTGCAATCAATGAAGTTTTTGCGAAAGTAAAAGAAATAAATGAATCAGGTGTTGCTATTTTGCTAGTTGAGCAAAATGCTAAAAGAGCACTTTCTTTTAGTGACAGAGGGTATGTATTAGATCAAGGACGTAATGCATATCAGGGAAGTGGCGAAGACCTTCTTAACGATCCAAGAGTAATAGATTTATATTTAGGAAAACTTTAGTTATAAAAAAAAGGCCTGATAAATCAGGCCTTTTTTTAAATCTAATTAAAGATTATGAACCGAAGTCCGTTGAATATAGGACTGGGTTAGTATCACCCTCAGTTGTCCATATATCATATGTAGCTGCAGTTGGGTCACCAGCTTGATTTAATTCAATCTCACCAGATGCTCCAACATAATCTACATCTACACCATCAGCTGCAAGTGCAATACATGCAACGCCGATACATTTTTCACCACCAGATGAAGCTGCAACTAAACCTGAAGCAATTTCTGGTCCAGTTACACCATTAGCAGCTGCAGATATTGCCATCAACATGACAGCATCATAAGCTTGTGGTGCGAAAATGAAAGTTGGTGAACCATCTTCTGATACTTGAGCATAAGCTGCTTCAAATGCTTCCTTTGCTTCACCAGCTGCAGAACCAGGTGCTGTTCCTTTGAATCCGTCAAGTGCAGTACCAAGACCACAAAGTGACGCAAGTCCTGCATCTTTAACACCATCAGTCATGTACCAAGGTGTATCAAGTAATCCTTGTTCGAATGCAGGTTGTAAAACACCACAACCAGTTTCTGGGAATAAAATTCCAACAATTGCCTCTGGAGCACCTTTACCAACAGCAGTTACTTCAGAAGTGAATTCTGTTGCATCTGTTGCGTGATAAACGATTGTCTTTACTGTACCACCAGCAGCTTCAAATGCTTCTGCTGTTGCTTCAGCTAGACCACGACCATAAGAGTCTGCTCTAGAAATAATTGAGACAGAGCTCACACCATCTTCAACAAGTAATGAAGCTAATACTTCACCTTGAAGAAGGTCAGATGGAGCTGTTCTTGCATAAAATCCTTTTTTATCAATTTTTGTAAATTGAGGACTTGTATTTGATGGAGATACCATAACTACTTGATTTTCAATTGCTGTGTCAAGAATTGCTAGTGAGGTACCGCTACATGCAGCTCCCATTACACCTTGAGCACCTTGTCCAATTACGTCAGTCAAGCTTGTTAATGCTAATGCTCCGTCACAACCACTATCACCTTCAATAAGTTGAACTGGTTGTCCATTTATACCGCCAGCAGCGTTGATTTGATCTACAGCAAGTTTTGCTCCTAGTGCAATACCAGGTCCTAATGATGCTAAATCTCCGGATAAAGGCATAAGCGATGCCAATACTAATGGATCTGAAGCAGGTGCAGGCTCTTCTGCAGGAGCTTCAGTTGTAGTAGGGGCTTCAGTTGTTTCAACAACAACTTCTTCTTCTACTACCTCATCAGCACCTCCACAAGCTGCAGCAATTAAAGCTAAAATCGCAATCAAAGCTAAAGCTTTGCGATTCTTCATATAATTTCCTTTCAGTCACTGAAATTAAAAAAACCTACAATTAGTAGGAATCCTTAAACAATAGCGTAATTTTGTTACTATTCAATATCAGTTTTAATTAAATTTAAACGTAATATGAATAAAAATGGTTGAAAATGTTGAAAACATACTAGTTTTGCTATCACAGCAGAATTACTTAGAAATTACAGTGTATGTATTTATAGTATATTTTCTATTTTTAGGCTGGAAAAGAGGTGCAATTTATCAAATTTATTACCTATTTTCCCTACTAATGGCAATTTCATTAAGCTTTAGATATTCATTTGATATTGGTTTATATATAAGTAATTGGTTAAATTCAAATTTACAGTTATCTGAAATTTTTGGTGGCACCTTGGTATTTATAGCAGTGTTAACACTTGCATCATTCTTTCAAAATATAGTAAAAAACTTTTCATCTAAAGCTGATTTTGGAGGCAAGCTACTGGGTGTAGGTATATCTATAGTTTTAAGTAACTTAATTCTCACTTTAATTTTTACAGGAATATCTTTAACTTCAATTCCTCAGCAATTTAAAAATCCTCTTCAAAATTCTAATTTAGTAAACTTCTATATTGATCCTGAAGGTTCTCCTCAACAAACTCTAGAACTAATAATCGGTACAGATTTATTAAAGGTTGTTAATCGAATAAATGAATTAACAGGTAAGTCAAGTGTTGTAATCGATGAAGATGGTTGTTTGGAAATACCAAAATATTCACCATCTGTTATTACTGAAAACACTGAATTTGCAGTTGAACTTTATAACCAAATAGCTTATGAAAGAGAATCTGAAAATGTCGACGGTTTAGAGCTAAATCAAATACTTTCAGATGTTGCTATTCAATATGCAAAAGAAATGTATGTTGAGGGTTTTTGGTGTCATAAAAATCCATTTAATGGAGATGTTGTTACAGACAGGCTTTCAAAAGTTGGTTTTCCTTACAAATTTGTTGGTGAAAATTTAGCTATAGCCTCATCAGTTAGAGCTGGGCACAATAGCTTGATGGAATCAGAGTCTCATAGAAATACAATTCTTGATAACGAATTTAGAAGAGTTGGTATTGGAGTAGTTTCTGGACCTTTAGGTTTAATTATCGTTCAAGTGTTTTCATGAACAGTGAAGATATAAAAAAATTTGTAAACTCATTAATCAATGGTGTTAGTCATTTTTTAAATTCCAAAGGAGTTTTGTTTGAAGATGCAAATCAATTATCAGCAAACCTACTTGAAGAGTTTTCAAAACCTTTTGTAGAACAAACTAAAACTCCAACACAAGTAATAAATGAATATTTACATAGAAATAATATCTACAAAGACTCGATAACACCTCAAAATTTAGGAGAGGAAGCATTGAGAGAAATTATTTCATGGGGATATAACAAAACTAAGCATTATGAATAAAGTTGTGACAAAAGATATTTGGCAAAACACTCACCCTATTTTGTTATGGCTATTGTTGGAGCCAATTGTAGGTTTAATTGACTCAAGAGTTGCAGGATTAATTGATTTAAATACGTTATCAGCAATAGGTATTGGTGAAACAATTTACTTTGTTTTTATTTGGATTTTTGTATTCTTAGCTTATGGAACTACTCCTTTAGTGAGTTCTTTTAATACTAAAAAAGAATTTAACAGCTTAAACTTTTTTATAGATTTTGGTACTAAAGCAGCAATTATTTTAGGCACGGTATCTTTTGTAGTTTTATTTTTTACAAATGAATTTTTTATAAATTTATTTAAACCAACTTTAAGTGTTTCAGTTTTATCATCTGATTATTTGGTTTTTAGATGTTTAGGGCTTCCATTTTATTTATTAAATATGTATTCAACCGCAGTATTACGAGGTTTAAAGTACCCAAAGATAACACTCTATAGTTCCTTAGTTGTTTCAGTTTTAAATATTTTATTTAGTTTATTTTTTGGTCTATATTTAGGCTTTGGTGCTGCTGGTATTGGACTTGCTAGCTCACTATCTTTTTTTGTTGCCTCTATTTATTCATCAAAAATATTGTCTACAAAACGTAAAAAATTTGAAAATACAACAGATTTTTTTGATAAAAGATTTTTAGTAAATAAGTTTTTTAGTATTGGGTTATTCATATTTGTACGATCATTCTTTTTGACAGGGTTTATGGCTTATCTCAGAAATAGATCTTCGATAATGTCAATGGAAGAGATTGCATTGCAACATGTTTTATTGCAGATTTGGTCTCTTGGATATGTATTTGTTGATTCTGTAGCTATTGCTTCTCAAACTTTAGTATCTGAATTAGTTTCTAAAAAAGAGAACTTTGAAAAATCCGAACTTCAATTACATTTATTTAAAATTACAGGCATTCTTTCTACAGTTTTATTTTTTCTTTCATTTTTTATTGTCAGCATTTTGGTTGACGTTATATCTGGTCAAAATTTATCACAATTTATTTCAAGAAATGTAGAAGTTTACTTTGCTATTAGTTTGCTAATTGGTTGCTTTGCATTTTTGTGGGATGGAGTTTTACTTGGGTTAGATAAGTCAAAAGAATTTTCAATTATTACAATTTTATCTTCAATTTTGGGTGGAATTTTATGCAATGCTCTTTTAACTTATAGCAATACAATTGAAATGTTGTGGGTTTCTCTTAATTTTAGTTTGATAATTAGATGTGTTTTAGGATTTTATTTCCAGAGAAATTCTTAATCTACAGCTTTTAAGACAGGTCTATCTAAGTAGTAGCTTAAAATTTGAAGTTCTTGTGAAAGGTCAACTGATCTGATTTGTACATCAGGCACATTTTTAAGTAGCACTGGTGCGAAGTTCAATATTGATCTAACGCCACAATTGATTAATTCATCAGCAACAGCTTGTGCATATTGACCAGGAGTAGCAATAATTCCAATTGCAACATTGAATTTTTCGCAGTCTTTTGACAAGTCTTTTAATGGTTTGACTACAAGACCAGCTACTTGATTATTAATTTTTTTAGGATCATCATCAAATAACCCAACAACCCCAAACCCTTTATCTCTGAAACCTCCATAGTGAGCTAAGGCAGAACCTAAGTTACCAACACCTACAATTACTGCGCTCCACCCTTCAACAAGTCCAAGTTCAAGTTGTAATTGATTTCTTAAAGTTGCAATATCGTAACCAACTCCTCTAGTACCAAGAGTTCCTAAATATGACAAATCTCTTCTTACTTGCGCATCATTTAATTTTGTAAGTTCAGCAAGTTTTTTTGATGATACACCAACTTCATCAGGATTGATTTGCTCTAAACACTGTAAATACAGAGGAAGCCTTTTAACTGTTGCTGGGGGTATTTTTTTATTTTCTTTCACTAATGCACAATCTAATTAGATATAAAAATTATCGATAACTGAGATAACATTTTTTTTACATAAATTGACAGTTTATGTTTTTAATAGATTTGCTGTAGTTTTAGTAATAATGGTAAATATTGATGCACACTTTGATGTTTTAATTGTTGGTGGTGGCCCTGCTGGGGCAAATGCAGCAATTTCTTATAAAAATTTAGATGATAATTTAGTAGTAGGAATTATCGATAAATCCATATTTCCAAGAGATAAATCATGTGGTGATGCCATTGGGCCTGGAGTAATTAATGCTTTAAAGAGGTTTAACAATGAACATATATTAGAGGGAGAACCTGAAGTTGTCTCAACTACTTTATTTGGTCCAGATAACGTGGGTATTCAAAATTATATTCCAGAAGTCAAAAACAAAGAAGATTCAGTCGTTTATGTCATCCCTAGAGAAGATTTAGATAATCGAATATTAAATCTAGCAAAAAATGTAGGCACAGAAGTATTTGAAGGTTATTCTTTTGTTGATTTTAAAGAACAAGATGATCAAAGTATAAATGTTGAAGTTAAATCTGATGAATCAAGTTATATTTTTAATACAAAACTACTTGTAGGAGCAGACGGGGCAAACTCTAGAGTTAGAAGAAAATTAAATTTGAATCAAAATTCTGACTGGCACAAAGCAATAGCTATTAGAGCTTATATCGATAGCCCCAATTACCTAGAAGTGTTTAAAGAAAGAACGCTAATGTTTGAAATAAATGTATCTGCAGAAAAAGGTTATGCCTGGGCATTTCCTAGTAAAGGAACACTTTTAAATATCGGTATAGGAGTACCGGTTAGTATTTTTAAAAAAGACAAATTAAACATAAATCAACTACTTGATAACTTCATCAAACAAATGGAAGAAAGAGGAGTCATTGTTGAAAATGTTAGGAAAGAAAAATCATATTTACTGCCGTTTGCATCATATCGACCATCAAATAATTATGAAAAGAATATTGCTCTTATAGGAGATGCAAGTTCAATGATAAATCCTATGAGCGGTGAAGGAATTTTTTATGGAATGGAGTCAGGATATTTACTTGCAAAACATACTTATGAAAAATTTCATAAAAAAGATTTATCAAATGAATTAAGAGCTTATCAAAAAGAATTTAACAAAAGGTTTAGAAAACATTATCTAAGCTGTGCTCTTGCAAGACTCATATTGCAAAGTCCATTTATGACAAGAAGGCTATTGAAAGTTGCTTCAAAAGATCAAGATACAATCGATTTTGTTGTTGAGTTATTATTTGATGAAGCTTATTTAACTTTAAGAGAGGTTTTAAAAATAGGGTATAAGTTTCTACTTCCAAATAAATTGCTTTCATATGTTGGAAAAAACTAAAACCTGAAAGAATTTATTGTTAAAAAAATACTAAAATAGGAGATAGGGCTTGTGAAATTTTTCACAAATAAGGAGATAATGTGTTAGATTGGTTGCCAGTTTTAATCATGTTTATTGTGGCATTAGGGTTTGCCTTAGTTTCATTAGGCGCTTCATACTTACTTTCTCCTAAAAAAAGTACGCCTGAAAAGTTAGCTCCATATGAATGTGGTATATTTCCAGAAGTTGAGCCTTCACAAAGGTTTCCGGTTAAGTTTTATATGGTTGCGATGCTTTATATTGTTTTTGATATAGAAATAATTTTTCTTTTTGCGTGGGCAACAAGATTTGATAGTTTGGGTTGGTACGGTATTGCAGCAATTTCAATATTTTCTTTTTTCGTGCTCGAAACTTTGTATTACGTTTGGAAAAAAGGTGTGCTTGATTGGAACATTCCAAGAAGGCAAAGATATTTAGATGAAAATTTACAAAGAAAGGTTGCATAGTGTTTTCTCCAGATAATATTTTTACTACAACCATTGATAAGGCTGTTCGATGGTCAAGAACACAGTCTATGTGGCCAGTAACTTTTGGACTTGCTTGCTGTGCAATTGAAATGATGGCTGCAGGAAGTGCTAAGTATGATCTTGCAAGATATGGTATGGAAGTATTTAGAGCATCCCCAAGGCAAGCAGATTTAATGATTGTTGCAGGTAGAGTGTCACAAAAAATGGCACCAGTACTTAGACAAGTCTACGATCAGATGACAGAACCAAAGTGGGTTATTGCAATGGGAGCATGTTCTTCAACAGGAGGAATGTTTAATAACTATGCACTTGTACAAGGCGTAGACCACATAGTACCTGTTGACATATATGTGCCAGGATGTCCACCGGGTCCACAATCATTAATGCATGGAATTTTAACTCTACATGACAAAATCATGGCAGGAGAAATTAACAGATGAGCGAAGAGATTAAATTATCCCCTTCAGATTATTTATCAACTGTTCAAGAGCTTAACCAAGATGGTTTTGAACTTATGGTCGATCTTACTGTCGTTGATTGGTTTAGAAAAAGAGAACCAAGGTTTGAACTAGTTGTTCAGTTTTTATCTACTTCTAAAAATGAAAGAAAAACCATAAAAGTTAAAATTAGCGATGAAGATTTATCAGTACCTTCAATAACTAGTGTCTTTCCAAGTGCAAATTTTTACGAAAGAGAAGCTTTTGATATGTTTGGTATAAAGTTTTCTGATCATCCTGATTTAACAAGAATCTTAATGCCTGATGATTGGGTTGGTCATCCATTAAGAAAAGACTATGGTTCTGGAAGAATTCCTGTTCAATTTAAAAATGCTCCAAAGGTAGATTAAATGAAAAGTAAAAACTCTAGAAAAGACAAAATAAAAAATTTATTTCAAAATTTTGATTTCTGGGCAACCAATTCAGAAGAAGGTGGTTGGAATATCTCTTCAACTGATGAAGGCTCACAAAAAATGTTAGAGACCGAGAGTGAAGAGCAAATAAAAATACAAACCGGTACAGATGTGCTCGACGATTTTGTTATTGGTGAAGAAACTGACGATGAAGAACGAATGATTGTCAATATGGGTCCTCAGCATCCTTCTACCCACGGTGTCTTAAGACTTCAAGCTGAGTTAGAAGGAGAAGTGGTTAGAAGAGTAAAGCCTGTAATTGGATATTTACATACCGGTATGGAAAAAACAGGTGAAGAACTCAATTACTTCCAAGGCCCAACTA
>Ga0255766_10000617_pt1 | contig 32456 bp, 27 predicted proteins | sample 071ome_23_FD_179966 | JGI IMG/M metagenome (GOLD analysis project Ga0255766, IMG submission 179966) | Coastal salt marsh microbial communities from the Groves Creek Marsh, Skidaway Island, Georgia - 071403BT metaG (version 2) | ecosystem: Environmental > Aquatic > Marine > Intertidal zone >...
AACTGTCATGGCTTCTTGAAGTCAATCAAAGTAAAACATGATTGAACCAATTCAAGATGAGCACAACTGTGCTTTGTCGCCATCTCGCTTGCTTCGGCAGGCGAGATGGCCCCCCTTTTTTTCTAATTCTTTCTTTTTTGACTAGAGAATTTCTTTGAGTCCAAAATAAATTAAATGATAAAAATCTTGAAGCATACATGCGAAAGATTATCTTCACTTTTTTCATCCTCATATCAGCATTACTTGCAGGCTGTATAGAACCAGAAGAGGCAAATGGAACTGCAACCAGCACCCCAACTCCAAACCATGCTCCAGAAATATCAGTAGAACATTCTAATTTTGATGACCCTGTAGTGAACTTGACATCAATGTACAACGCATCATTACCTTCGAATGTATCGATGATTAATGATACTGTTCTCACCTTGTATCATGCAACAATCGATATCGACGGTGATAACATCACTAGTGGATATGACATCGATTTAGATGGGCACATTGACATTCATGTGTTCAATTCCAGTGGGTATACGAACATCTCTGTACCCACATCGCATTGGAACCAGCATCCTACCTCCAACACATCTTATTGGATGACCGTCGCCTTCATTGCAATCGATGAACATGGTGTGGGAAACTCTGAATTTATCCAAGCGGGAATCGATATAAGCACAATAGGTTGGTGGAATGATATTTCGTACATTCCTCTGTATGGCCCCTACCAATTTACTGGAAAAGATGTCACAAGTGAAGCTGGTGAACTTGGATCGGACACAGACGACGAACTAGTTCGAATGACAATGGACCAGGGAAGCAATGTTCAATGGTCTCGATTGTCAATTCGAATCGAAGTCAACGGTGAAGCACCGCGAACTTGTGCCAATCCTGGCCAAGACAGTGCGAACAACGATTGCGTCATCGTCGACAACGGCGCTGACACAACCGACCAAGACTTCGCTGCTGGTGATTCATTCACTATCCAAGAAGACGGACAAGACATCTGTGATGGAACACAACAATGTGAAGTTGTCGTGACCATCGTCGAATCCGTTCTCGGGCAAACAATCGCTACTACAACAGTGATGGCCTCATAGGCCAAATTACACATCAAAATCTAATGTACGTGGTTCATTGAGTTGATCCCACATATGATGAGATTTCCCTCGCACAATATCAAACAGTGCGCGTTGAAGATAGAGCATGCTCGAGAACCAGGCACCTGCGAGCGTGACAAGTGGAATGTTGGTTTTCAGATATCGAATAAGGACCAAACCGACGAGAAAGACCACTTCAATTGCTGTGAGAATGGTATCAAAAATAGGCGTTGGTGTTCCGAAGATGAAATACTGTACCCACCGAACACCCATCACAGAAAGGGCGAGGACGATAAGAAGTGGAGCAATGATGAGTGCATGAAATTGCATTCGGAACACACGACGAAATTCACCGATATTTTGCGAGATCATCACAGGCCTATATCTTAGCAATGCACGTTGCAGACCTTGCCCGCGCCGGATTTTTTGCTTTGCTTGCTCTTGGCGAGACCACGGGGCCACATCGGAAAATCTCGCCTCTTCGTCGACGATTGTGCGAGAGCCCTTGGTACGAACTGCTAGAGCGATTTGGGCATCGTCCGCGTTCGCCTGCGTACGAATATCATCAGGAAGTACCAGTTCATTTCGCCACACCATGCAGGAACCTTCGAGAAAAGGTGTGCTATCGAGGTGCGCTTCTCTAACCCTCCATTCATCCCAAAAAGTTCTGTGCAATTCTTCTTCTCTTCGTGCAGTATGACGCTGTGGTAATGCCCCTACCGCACCAATTTGTTTCTCGGAGAACCAAGCACACAATCGTTCAACAGCATGAGGCTGAATTGTTGCATCCGCGTCGGTCATACAAACAAGGTCGTGCTTGAAATCAGAATGAAGATGCTTGAGTGCGAGTTGAACTGCAGAACTTTTTCCAAGACGTTGGGACATGGTGACCAACTTGACCTCAGTAAAGGCATCAGGGTGGTTTTTTAGCCACGCCCTTGCTTTTTCAACAGTTGAATCCGCAGAGGCTGAATCGATGAGAAGCAGCGAAGCCTTGATGTTCTGCTGTGCTATATCGGTTAATTTCCGCTCGATCAGCACCTCTTCGTTCCAAACGGGTAGAAGATAGGTCAATGTCAGGTCTTTGTTTGCATCTGGCCTGACGAGTTTGAACTTCTTTTTCCACTGACGTGAACGGATTTCGTACAATAAAAATGGAAATGTACACCAAACAATGAAAACGACCTCCAAAATGAGAGGTGGGTGTAAACGCACGCTACGCTGATTGGATTTCTACATTTGAGCCCTCTGCTATATTTATGGTTGATAAGAACATTTCATCACCTTACATTGATGTGGCAAACCGATGTCGTTTAACCATGCCCAAGGTGCTTCACCTCGGACCATTCGAGACGAGAGGTGGTATGCGAACGGTGATGAAAACACTCGTCGAGCATCCCCCTGAAACATGGCATGCTGAGGCTCTTGCAACCCATTGTGAAGGCCATGTACTCCGTAAATTCAGCAGGTATTTCTCATCGATGAAATCCTTCAAAAGAATATGTCGCTCTTCAAACCGACCCGATATTGTCCACATTCATGCAGCATCAGATTGGTCGTGGCGTCGTAAGATGAAATTCTTGGGTTATGCTCTGAAATTGAACATTCCCTGTGTTGTTCATCTCCATAGCGGGAATATGTACGCATGGTTGATGCAAGGCAAATCTCAACAAGGCGCATCTTCAAGAGCTCAAACATTCAAGAAAATTGCCTCACATCACTTGGTTCAAGTTGTCGCACTTAATGACCATTGGAAGACGACATTCGAATCATTTGGACCATCGGTGGAAGCCGTATCAAATCCGGTTGACCCAAAATTTTGCGTCAGTGATGTGGTGGAAAGAACACCAGGGAAACTCCTCCTTCTTGCAAGAAATGACCCAGTTAAGAATCATCAAATCGCTGTCGATGTTGTCAACATTCTTGAAAGTGAAATTTCCCTTTGGATGACTGGTGTGACGACGCATCAGTCTGAAAAAATTCACAGCCTCGGTTGGATCACCGATGAAGAAGTCCTTTTTCATCTCCGCTCTGCAGAAATTCTTCTGATACCATCTGCCTTTGAAGGTCAGCCAATGGTTGCTCTTGAAGCATTAGCATGTGGCACAAAGGTGCTCGCTTCCCAACACGTTCCAGAAATACCGGGGGTGGTGCGAGTGGATGGTGAGACACCACAGCAATGGGCAAAGGCAATTCAGAATGTACTTGATGATGAACGAACACCAACATTGGATGAGCAATTTTCAATTGCTTCTGTCCAAAAACGCTGGGAAGAGGTGTACAATTCATTGTTGCAATGATTTCAAACGTTCAAGCAGCGCCTCGCACCTCATTTCCCAATGACATGTGTCTTGGGCATATACACGTGCTTGCTGTGATAATTTCTCGTAATCAGCCTCAGTAAGATGGCTGAGGAGTTTCAAAGACTGCGACGAAAATTGGTCGGGAGAATACAAATTCAAGAAATCTAATTTTTGCTCTAGACGATGTCCTTGATGGTCAATACCAAGGATTGGCAGACCTGCAGCGAGATACTCATTCTGCTTGAGTGGGCTTGCAACGGACCACACCTTTGTTGCTGGCATGGGTAAAAGACCAAAATGAAAACGCTCGAGTTCTTCAACGATCTTGTTGTGTTCAATACGACCGCCGAAGTGGATGTGCTCTAATGACATCGGGCTTCTAGATGTCACTAAATTTCCGTCACCAAACAATGTGAGGTTCAAATCTAAACCATTGTCGTTGGCTGATTTTACAAATTCAAACATCTTTAGCAATCCACGATTTTTATCCAAACGTCCATGGTACACTAATTGGATAGGTCGAGAAAGTACTCTATCGGATTGAGAAATCGATGATACACCTGCTGGAAGAATGTCGATGCTCTCTTGGGAAACACCTAAACTCGAAGTAACAAGATCGCTATGTGCGGTAGATACAACGCAACCTGCCCGAATTTGGCCTAAGGTTACCGCAGACCAGGCTGCTTTCCAATGCCGCCATTGAAGTCGAGCAAGAAGGCCTTTGTCGGCTGGGGGTGAACGGTCGATCAATATCTTTGGAATATCAAGTCGAGATAATGCTGATTGAATGAAATGCACCAATGTCCAATCGATGAGAATCACATCGGCCTCTATTGTTTCTTCCTGAAGCCAGCCTCTGAGATGCTTTGCGAAACTCGATGTGCGTCGACCCCATGATTGTCTTTGAGGAAGTTGAATATGTTCACAATCGATGAATTGCCTTGAAGGTGTACAGATAGGGCCAACAAATTTCACATTCATTTTTGCGTTTCTAAGCGTCGTCACAATTCCTTGTTGGGTCGATGAACTCAAATCTTCGACCTTCCTTGTGGATAGCCATAGTACCTCCATACGATCACGTCATTCGATTGGGAAATATTCATTTATTGATGCTATGAAATCCTCTTTTGGTGACCATCCTAAATCCAAAGCGGCTTTCGAATACGAACCTAATGAGTGAAGGATATCGCCATCCCTTTTGGGTTCAAAGACCAATTCGTAGCCTGTTTTGTGACCTCGTTTTTGGAAGATTTCGCCGATATATTGCTGTAATTCAATCATCGAAATTGAAGTATTTGAACAGATGTTGAAGGTTCGATTCTCTTGTATGTCACAATCTAAGGACAACAAAATAGCATTAACGACATCATGCACATGCACGAAATCTCTTGTTTGCTCCCCTTCACCGAAGAGGATGCATCGTTGTTTGTTGCTGATTTCATCAAAAATAGACGGTATGACGCCTCGCCCTCGCCCATGTGGTGTCGCCCCATACACGTTGAAGAAACGCAATGCAATTGATGACAATCGTGATGATTCTTGATTCATAAGAAAACGCTCAGCATCAAATTTTGACTGTCCGTACGGCGATTGAGGAGTACAAGGAGATTCTTCGGTGAGTGGCACGCTTTCTGGGGCACCATACACTGCTGCTGAGGATGCAAACACAATTCTTGACGCCCCGCATTGGAGTGCACTCGAATGAATGTTTTTTGTTCCATCGAAATTGATGGCCATCGTTCGAGCAGGGTCTTTCATCGATTCAGGTACTGAGGATTGTGCTGCTAAATGAACTACAGCACCACATCCATTCATGGCATTATCAACAACATCTCTATCTAAAATCGAACCAATAAACCAACTGAGATTAGAGTGGGTGATGATTGGATGGTTTTTCACTGGCATCTCTACATCCAAAACATGAACTTCAACGCCATGTTTGAGAAGTGCTGAAACGCAATTCAGGCCAATGAAGCCAGAGCCTCCAGTCACCAACACTCGCTTCATGGATTGTTCTGAGAACGCCAAATTGTATGGTTCTTTTCTTTGTCAAGCCATTGAATTGAAGAACAAAGACAGGTGGTATCGTTTCATGGGATGGAATGAATCCTTTGATGAGGCCTTGGAAAAAGGCTCCATTACAATTGGAATCATTGGTTTAGGTTATGTTGGCTTACCTACTGCTATCGGGTTTTATGACGCCGGTTTCACAATTTGGGGTGTAGATGTCTCCGAACATACTGTTTCAAAGATACACCAACAAGAAAACCCAACGGGTGACCCAGAAGTTGAGGGGCTTATTCCATCAAAAGATGACCCTCGATGGAACATAACGATGCACACCGAGGAGGCAGTGCAACATTGCGATGTTGTTCTCATCACGGTTCCAACGCCAATTACTGAAGACCTCAAACCAGATCTTTCCTATGTACACAAGGCCGGCTGTGCTGTTTTTGATGCTATTCAGCCCTCGTCGAGAACCATCGTGGTTCTCGAATCAACAGTGTATCCGGGCGTCACCGCCCAGACCTGGTATCCGGAATTGGAAGCAAGGGGATTGAAAATGGGGGTTGATGTTGAAATTGCCTATTGCCCTGAACGATTTAATCCAGGAGACCCCGCCCATGGAGTCAGACAAGTTGCACGGGTCGTGGGATGTTCGAATGTTGATGTAGGGCAATCACTTGTGCAACTCTATCGCCATCTTACATCTGAAGATGTGCGTTATGTTGGAAAAATCGAAGTCGCTGAAGCATCCAAAGTTATTGAGAATGTGCAAAGAGACATCAACATCGCACTGGTCAATGAATTAGCAAGAATTTTTCCAGAGTTGGACCTTGATGTTGAAGACGTGTTGAATGCTGCTGCAACAAAATGGAATTTTCATCGGTACACGCCTGGCGTTGGAGTCGGCGGCCACTGTATTCCCGTTGACCCTTATTACATGATGCAGCGTGCTCAAGATGTTGGTGTTCCTGCTGAATTGATTACAGCTGCTCGAGCCGTCAATCGAACAATGCCATTACATGTCGCCGATGTTATCGAAAATATTCTTTACAAATCGGGTGTTCAATCCGGAACTGCACGAGTTCTCCTCCTAGGATGGTCATACAAGGCAAATGTAGGCGACCCTAGGGAAACACCTGCGGAACCATTGGCACGTGCATTGGTTGCTAAAAACATCGAAATCTCTGTTTTTGACCCACATATTGACGAAGCAGAATTACCAAATTTTGTCGATAATATGGATTCAGTTTACGATTCAAAAGAGTTCGACTTGATTGTTTTGGTCACTGCGCATAAAGAAATCCTCGATATCGAGTTTGATAAACTAGCCATTGGACTCAAGAACAAAATCATCTATGATGGTCGAAGAGTGCTTGATTTGAGTAAATTAAAGGAATTAGGCTGGACGACTTACGGTGTTGGTATGCCGTCTTGAGGTGAAAAATGATGGAGGCTGAAAATGAGAATATTCATCCCAAGAATTTCTCCCGGCACATGAAATCTGCATTCAAACTTTCCGAAATGCGCCCGGTCGACATTAAGGCTATTCAGACTGAGATTGAAAAATGCCTTCTAATATCAAAAGAAAAATTTGAGACACAACTTCAACAACAAGCAAGAAAGTGGCAAAAAAGAAAAAGCGGGAAATATCATATTGCTAATTTTATCTTAGCAGTTGCGAGAACTCTATCGAAACAGTCCCCACATGATGCCTTAGATTATATCGAAAAATACCTCATCGAACCTTTTGACAAACGAATTGTGAAAATTTTTTGCGAGATATTAATTTCTGTTGACCGCCCAGGATTAGCCTACAGAACTATTTTCAATCATAATATGGAACATGAATTGGCCGAAACTCTTGCGAAAGTGAAACAACAATTTGATACTACAATCGAAACATGTCATCCTTTCAATAAAATTTTATTTCACCATAACCAACCAATCATCCTCAATGATTCGGGGTATAGATTAGCATTCCAAATTCCAAAAGAATTACAGAAGTTCTCAACATTACCAATTCTTGACCTCATTGGTACGATCACTTATCGAGAACAAAATGTGTTTAATGGTTCGATGGTTGCGGTACAATTTATCGATGAAAATGATGAAATTATATTAGATATTTCAAATTCCGGGCTGAAATTCTCAAACATTGTTGGTGCTTATTCATACATCAATCCTCAACAAAATGGAATTTTCAATCTAAGCATTTTGCCACCCGAGCATACTAAACTCATCATTCTGAATTTTAGGAATTGGAAGAACTCGACCGGTGTTGAACTTGGTGCAAATATTGAACTCAATGAGTCGAAGAAAAAATCATATTCTGAGGTTGAATTAACAGAATTTCAACGATTTTGTAGATTTACAAACAAGAGACAAATCTTGTTCTTCATGGGAAATGACAATGTTAATCCTCAATCATCGATGTATCGCTCGTCAAGAATCATTGAAGAGGCTGTATTAGAGGGTTTTCCAGTTGTTAACATCAATACAGATTTTAATTTCAATCGAGCCGAAAATCAATCACCAAATATCTTAAACATCAGTTCATTAGATTTTTTTAATTCATTGACATCATTCCTAAATTTTGATTTCGGAGAGTCCGATAAGGTTTTGATCATTGTTCGACCACTGCCATCAATTGCAAAGCACATTCACAAATTCCAAGATAGCAAATGGAAAATCATTTCTGATTTGTCAAGTTGGAATATAAAGCGTCGTGCAATGCTATCGAAGGTAGAAGGGCACATAATCGGCCATAGTAACAGTATTATTCTTAATTCAGAATTTCAAAGAAATGCCATGAAAAATAAGAATATTCAAATGCCGATTCATCAAATAATCGAAGATGGTTATTCAGATTTAAATCTTCAAACAAAGAAAAAATCACTCAGCCATAAAATTGGAATTTTTCCCCGAACCTCGAAAGAGTTGGATTTCGATAAAATATCTCGAATTGCAATAAGAATGAGTGAAAAAGAGTTCCAACTCGTTGGCTCTACATGGCCAGAGGATGTTCAAAAACCCGAAAACATTCAAGTCTTATCGCTTAGGAAAATCGAGCATGCGAACAGATATTTTTCTCAATGGGACGCTGTAATTGATGTTCCTGTAAGTGAGATATCAAATAGTCCACCAGGTCTAATGTCCTTCGTTTTCCATAGAATCCCATGCATTATCACCCATACAAGTGGGCCAGTTTCACCTTTGCCTTATGTCATTGTCCAAAACTCTGAGCAACGACTCGAATTTGCGATTAATGAAGCCATAATAATGAAAAAAACATTTGTACATTCGTCATTAGAACCTTGGTCGAATATTTTCAAAAATTTCGTCCATTTCATTGAAACTGTAGAACAAGGGAGAATTAGTTCTACGACTCAATTTTTACCACTCAACGAAATATTCGTTGCAGCAAACCTCCATCCTCCAAATATCAACAAAATTAGAGATGTTGTATACCAAAACTATGTAGCAAAAAGTCATGAAACCTATTCAGATATCAAATGGTTACTAGACTATGTCGGAAGTAATCCAAGTCATGAAAGAGCGTATACAAATTTACTCCTTGGAATACTCCGTGGTATTGGAAAAGCGGATGAGTTTTCCGCTCTACAACTTAGTGTTTCTTTCCCATCCAACGAACAACGTATTCTAAGAACACTTGTAACACTAAACAATAGAGTAAAACGGTACAATGTGAGCTTACAAATATTAGATCAAATGGATGAGAATGATTGGAAAGGAAATATGAGAATCACTCTTGAAGATCGATTAAAGAAAGATGTCAATCAAGAATCAAATGGAATGTTTACAATTCTAAGTAAACCAAATATTTCTAGGCAAGGATTTCGCCCCAAAGTTGCGTGTTTACTCGATAGATTTTCATTTGATTCGTTTTCAAAAGATTTAGATTTATACCCGATACCAAAGATGTATTGGAAAGAGTTTTTTGAAAGTCAGACTTTTGACTTCGTCCTCGCAGAATCAATCTGGACAGGGCATGATAATCAATGGAAATTTGCAATGACATCACCAAATACACCAAACGCAAAAAAATTGGATGAAATGCTTTCCTACATCAAATCCAAAAAAATACCAAGTGTTTTTTGGAACAAAGAAGATCCTGTAAACTTTGAAAAATTCATCGATGTTGCAAAGCGGTTCGATTATATTTTTACTTCCGATAATCAGTCAGTTGACCTCTACAAAGAGCAATGTCATCATAAGAATATTTTTCCTCTTTCATTTGCTTGTGAACCTACACTTCACAATCCTGTCAGAAATAAACTACCAAATTACGAAATTTGTTTTGCGGGTTCTTGGTATCATCGAGAGCATGGCGATCGAAAAAGACAAACAAAGTTGCTTATTGACGCAGCCTCAAATTATGATTTGCATATTTATGATAGGTTTTATGGGACCGATACAAAAAATGCTTTCCCAGAACAATATAACAAATACATCCGAGGTAGTTTGACCTACGATGAATGTCGAATGGCATATAAGTCGTACAGTATTTTTCTCAATGTAAATTCTGTAATTAATTCAATGACTATGTTTAGTCGTCGAGTCTATGAATTACTTGCCTCATCAACATACATACTTTCAACTCCATCAATCGGAATGAGTTCACTAACGGAATTCGGCATAACAGTCGTGGATACTGAAGAAGAAGCTGAAGAACAATTGAAATTTCTTACAGAAAATCCTCTTCAAACGTTGAAACATGCCCATTTTGGACATCGGGTTGTCATGCAAAACCACACATATGAACACCGTAGTAAAACTATTTGTGAGAAAATTGGCATCCAATACAACATTCAAGATTCATCTCCTCTCGTATCGTTGATTACTTGTTCAAATCGGCCTGCAATGATCGACAATATTCTTTCAAATTTTAATCACCAGACCCATCAAGAATTAGAATTAATCATTCTCATGGATTGTAATAAGGATGAATTTGGTATCATTGAAAATGAAATTACTGATCAAAGAATTAAATTGATACATATCACAGATGGTTTGAGTTTAGGCCATTGTTTTAATCTTGGATTGGATATGGCTAATGGAGAATATATCGCAAAATTCGATGATGATGACCTCTATGGTTCTCATTATGTTGAAGACATGTTGTTGCCGTTTAAGTACACTGATGCTGAATTCGTTGGTAAACATGCTTCATTTATGTTTCATGAAAAATCAAACTCTACGTATTTCCGTTTCCCAAATAAATTTCACAGATATTGCGACTTCGTACTCGGTCCTACATTCTTTTTCAAAAAATCAGTCAAAGATAGAATCCGAATGCAAGATTTATCGAGAGGCGAAGATACCCAATTTTTGAAAGATTGCAAAAAAGCGGGGATTAAGATTTATTCTACTGACCCATTCAATTTTGTTTACATGAGAAAAATGATTGAAGGCTTCCATACTTGGGATGCCACAGACGATCAACTTCTCACTGGTGCAAAGTTTGTAGGCGAGAATAGTCCAAAGGAATATGCATTTATTTAGGTGAAAATATGAAATTATTACTCGTTGTCGGGGCTAGGCCAAATTTTATGAAAATTGCACCTATTGATAGAGAATGTCAATCAAGAGGAATAGAAACGATTCTTGTCCACACAGGTCAACATTACGACGAAAATATGTCTGATGTCTTTTTTCAAGACCTCAATATGAGGCGGCCTGATATTCATCTCAACATTGGTTCAGCCTCTCATTCCGTCCAAACGGCTAAAATTTTAATCGAATTTGAGAAGGTATGTATTGCAGAGCAACCTTCAATGGTTGTGGTTGTTGGCGATGTTAATTCGACAATTGCATGTACACTTGTAGCAAAAAAAATGAATATTCCAGTAGCACATGTTGAAGCTGGTTTACGCTCAGGTGACATGAGTATGCCGGAAGAAATCAATCGATTAATGACTGATTGCGTGGCAGATTTGCTTTTAACTCCTTCACAAGATGCAGATATAAATCTAAAAAATGAAGGCATCGCATCGAACAGAATACAATTTGTAGGCAATATCATGATTGATTCATTACTTGATGCGATTGGACGATGTGGTATGGTGGCTGAGGAACGCTTTGGATTATCCGGTGATTATGCACTACTCACATTACATCGTCCTTCAAATGTTGATACAAAGGAATCTCTTGAACCACTTATCCAAACGATGCATGAGATTGCAAAGTCAACACCAATTCTATTTCCGGTTCATCCGCGAACTCGAATTCGTTTGGAAAACTTCGGATTGATGGATTATCTTTCATCTCAACATGGTATACATATTTCAGAGCCTCTAGGTTATCTTGAGTTTATTTCTGTTATGTCCAAAAGCAAAATTGTGTTAACAGACTCTGGAGGGCTTCAAGAAGAAACAACAGCACTTGGATTACCTTGTTTAACTCTGCGAGAAAACACAGAACGTCCAATCACGATTCACGAAGGAACGAATCAACTTGTTGGTACTTCAAAAGAAAGAATCCTTAGTGCATACAAGGAAATCAAAGAAAGAAATTTCTCTACGACTGGGAGGATTCCAAAATATTGGGATGGTCAAACATCTTCTCGCATTATCAATTCAATTGTAGGTTATTTAGATGAGTGACAAAATCCTCCCAAAAGTTTTGCACGTGTTGGCTAACAGTGCGCCAGACCTCAATGGTTATGCAATTCGTTCACACGATCTTTTAGTTGCTCAAAAGAAACAAAATATTGCCAATGTAGTGGCAATCACATCCCCATTTTACCCTAATAATCCAAACTTAAAACAAGATGCTACGATTGATGGCATCACATATCATCGTTGTGGACTATCACAAACGGGAAATGCCCTCTCAATAAAACGGTCTACACCACCAAAGAATAGTATTGCTCGATTTATTTATTACAGGATGAAAAAAATTGGCCGATTTTTTATTCGATGTATGCGGCCGATCAAAAGAAAACTCAGTTTGTTGAACAACTACTTGAACCAACGAAAGTTAATGAAGAAATTTGAACGCCAAATCATCAAACTTGCAAAATCAGAAGAAGCAAACATCATACACGGCCACACGCCATTCCGAGTTGGCATCCCTGCATTGCGTGCAGCAAGAAAAATTGGGGTGCCATATGTGCATGAAATGAGAGGGCTTTGGGAAGATTCTGCCGTTGCAGAAGGAAGATGGAAGAAAGATTCATTGCGCTACAAAATTTTTCGTTCTTATGAAAATAGTATTCTAAAGAAAGCCGATTGGGTGTGTGCAATTAGTCATGAATTATCAAAAGATGTCATCGTCAGGAGTCCAAATCTACGAGATAAGGTCACTATTGTTCCTAATGCTGTTGGCACAGGGTTTGAAAAAATGGCTCAGAAAAATGAGAACTACAGTGATGAAATAAAACAAATAAAGGACAACTTAGATACTTGTGAAGGTGAAATGGTCGTCGGTTATGTAGGAAGTATACGGAAATTGGAAGGCGTAGATGAGACAGCAAAAGCGATTTTTTACGCTAAGCAGCAAGGTGTAAAATTCAAATTTTTGGTTTGTAGTAGCAAAAAAAACCAAGATGGCCTTCAACAATTATGCGATGATTTAGGGATATCTTCACAATGCCTCATTACTGGACCGGTTGATCATGATATTGTGCATCAAATATATTCCTTAATTGACATTTTTGTGGTTAGCCGACCTCCTTTTAGGGTAACAAAGATTGTTCCACCAATAAAACCTCTTGAAGCGATGATTATGGGTGTCCCAACAATTTGTTCAGATTTACCGGTGCTCGCCGAAATCATAACTCATCAAGAAAATGGTTTTCTTTTCAAAGCAGGAGAGCCTGAACACCTCGGAAAGATTCTAATCGAAGAATCTGCAGATAAAAAACGATTACTTGACATTGGTTTGAAAGGTAAAGAGTTTGTCATTTCCAATCGATGTTGGTCAGCAACGGTCCATGCATACAGCGATGTCTATCGGAAAATCTTGGAGGTTTGAGACATGTTAGGTGCTGTGAAGGAAAATCTACGAAACTTGATTTCCTATTTTGACGTTATCAAATATATGGTCAAGAGAGATTTGAAAATCACATACGGAAGATACATTCTAAGTTACGGATGGACGTTGTTGGAACCATTATTGTTTACACTCGTTTTTTATCTTGTTTTCGTTGTGCTTCGAGGAAACCCTGATGAAAATCTTCCAATCAACATCATGATTGGCATCTTATTTTTCTCTTGTTTTTCAAAAATTATATCGCAAGGTACAAACCAACTCATGAAAAATTCAATGTTTATTCAGAATACTGCTCTACCAAGAGAAATTTTGATGTTCAAAGTCACGGGTTTTCAAGTTATCCGACTCATACTAAGTTTGATTATTGTTCCTGTGGCGATGATGTTGCTATCATTGAAATTCTCTATCTCAATCATAATGATTTTTCTTGCAATCGCAGGAATTGCCCTCCTTGCCCATGGTATTTCGATGATGACATCAATTGTTAATGTGTATATTCCAGATACATTTATGTTGATCGATGTCGCATTACGTGCTCTATTTTTCTTATCTGGCGTGTTTTACTCAGCTTCTCATATGCCTGACGATTATCTCAAGTATCACATGTTGAACCCGGTAGCAGTCTACATCGAAATAGGTAGGGCTGCAGTTTTCAATGACTTCACATATTTATCGAGTATGATTATTGGTCGTACATTATTGATTACACTTGCAATATATTTCATAGGAACATGGTTTTTTATGAAGTACAATAGAAGAGCGGTGGTGTTGATATGAATAAAGGATCAATTCATCTCGAAAATGTTGGATTCGATTACCAACGCCATTCAATTTTCAATAGACGAAAACAGAAAAAACCTCAAACACTAACAAACATCGATTTGAAAATAGCACCTGGTGAAGTTGTCGGTATTTTAGGCCACAATGGTGCAGGGAAATCCACACTATTGAGATTAATTGCAGGCATCTATTCCCCAACATCGGGGTCAGTTGATACAATCGGACGAACATCGCTCCTCGCAAACGTAGGGACTGGTTTCCAACGGGAAATGACGGGTCGGGACAATATCATTTTGAGTGGTTTAATTCAAGGTTTTACTCTTGAACATGTAATGACTCTTGTCCCTTCCATCTCAGTTTTCTCTGGTTTAGGTCAAGAAATCGACGAACCTATCCGAACATATTCAAGCGGTATGCGGGCGAGGTTAGGGTTTTCTATTATTGCACACATGAACCCTGATATCTTCTTGATCGATGAGATTTTTACCGTCGGTGACGCATCTTTTAGAGAAATTTCGAAAGAGCGAATTCTCGATATGGTGAATGGAAACGCAACTGTGATTATTGTAACTCACAATGAGTCGATTGTAAAGAGTTTCTGCAACAGAGTCATATGCATGGAAGAAGGAAAAATTATTCTCGATTCTAAAAATATTGATGAAGGCATTCAATTGTATCTTGACTCGTCCAAAGCTAAAGATAAAAGGTAGGTATTCTCATGGTATCGATAGAAATTCTTCCGTTAATAAGAGAAGGAAATAAAGTGACTTTCTCTTGGAAACAGGATACTGAAGAAACATTAGTTAAAAATTCATCATTTTTTTACAACTTTCATCAAATAGACATAAAAACAATACCTAACGCATATTTCTACAACATTTTATTTGGGATAATGTTTCCTTCTTGGAGGAATATGGGTGATATTGAAATCGTTTCAACCGAGAATCTTCCATATGAAATATTTCACTTATGGAAGAAATATACTAACGCAACAAATATTGTTTTGAAATCTGGAACAGAACCAACACCAAAATTAAAATCCCTTCACGAAAATGAAATTGGTTTATTGTTTGGTGGAGGGAAGGATTCAATGATGGGTTTAGGCGTTTTGTCAGAAATTTATCCTGAAAAATCAATTAAATTACTATCATTCCTTCACCCGCAATCACTTGGTACAGATTTCAAAGAAAAATTATTGAAACGAAGACAAAACCTTGTCCTTGATCACGTTGAACACCTACGAAACTGTGAGGTTGTACTCATTGAAACAGATTATTTAGGTAAATGTTTGAATCAGGATGCAAAGAATGCCCCGCATATTACTTTTTACACATCGACATTCCCAATTCTTTCAAGCACATTGGGAATCACAGAGTTCGTTTTTAATTATGAAATACCTCATTATTGGACAAACAAAAAAGATAGCACAAAGTACACTCCATTCTTTAAAAGTTCGAGACCAGAATTCACAGGTTTTTTGTCGACTCAATTCAGTAATTTGCAAAATAATGAAATTAATATTATCAACATGGGTGCCCCCACGGGTATAAATACTCACTACAAGATTGTACAAAAAAGGTATCCTGATCTCTTCCCATACACTCTTACATGTGAAACAATTCTTGACATGAACAAGCGATTTTGTTTAAAATGTAACAAATGTTTTTACTATTTTTTGTACACTAATTCGGTTGGAGAAAGTGATGAGGAATTTGACAATGAAAAATTCTTATCTGGACCCTATTTTGAAGAGAGATTGAATAATCTGTTTAAAGATAAAAAGAAACCCTCGATTAATGAAAATGGCATCTTTTTAGGGGGGCCATTGGGAATCATCGAGCAAATTGATATGGAGTATTGGTTGTATCATCTTAAACTTGATGAATTGAATGTTTCACCGAGGGCGAAATTGAATATTGCTAAAGTAAAAGAATACATGGGAAATGTTAACCATCCTCATCCTGAACAGTACTTTTTGGATGCTGCAAATCATTTCCCTGATTGGCTGTATGCACCATGGGAGAATATTGTCTCCTCCTATGCTAATCGAAAAAACAAACCAGATGAGTATTTGTTCAATGGTGAATATGTTGAATTTGATTTCTCCAAGAATTTCCTTGAAACTAAAGGTGAATAACATTGGAGAATTATTACATTGAACATTGCACTTCATTGAAAGATTATGTTCAATCATTGATAAAATTACATTCAAGAGACAACATAGAGTTATGCCAGTTTCTTGATATTATTGATTGTAAACGCAGAAGCAAAGTAATTGTTTCAAAATTAGGCCTTCGTTGCCCAGAAACACATATGCTTGTTGAAGATTCTGAAAAATTCAAAATTGAAAATCTACCAAATCAATTTGTCGTAAAACCTTGTTGGGGTAGTTCAAATAGGGGAATAAGTATTTGTAAAATTGAAAATAAATTCATTGTTGACCTTCACACAAATATCAAGTACACCGCCAAAGAATTCCTGAATTCTTACTTTTTGGAAAGTAAACTATTTTCAAGGTATTCTAAAGAGTTCACCATCGAAGAGAGAATATTTTCAGGTACAAGTGAAAATATATTTCCATTGGATTATAAAGTCTATACTGCAAATGGAAGGGCAATTTGTTTTATGCAAAGAGATGTTAACCTTGGACATAATTCTACCGATTGGCGATACAGATATTGGTTACGAAATGGTATACCAATTAAGTCTGTAAATTCTAAATTAACCTTTGAATCAACATTAGAGCTACCTGATAACTGGGGTGAATTAATTTCAATGGCTGATAAAATTGCTCAATATTTTCCTATCCCATTTCTTCGTGTTGATTTATTTCTCAATGAAAACGGTGCATATTTTTGTGAATTAACCCCCAAACCTGGAACTTACAAAACATACAATCCAGATTTTGACGCATTTATTGGAAGGCAAATCAACAAAGCATTGCCTTGGCAGATTGAGGATATTCATGATTTTTTAGATGCTCACAGAGACCTTATTTGGTAACATGAGCCAAGACTTCTATGATGACTTGCCCAATCGTATTGATATTTGCTGAAGTTAGATGAGGTTGCATTGAAAGGTCAACTGCGAAATCGATATTTTGAACAGTTTTTGGAAGATTATCTGTATGAGCTGCAACATATTCCCACTGTCGGAAATCTCTTGCATTTCTACGTATCCCGAATATTTGCATAGGCAATCCCTCTAATTTTGCTATATCGATGAAATTCTCTGCTTGGTCTTTGGATAATCCAATCAAGTGAAACTGCATTGTGTCATTAAACATCTCAACTTTTTCATGACATTTTGGAATCTCTATGTTGGGATGATTCTCTAGCAATGACTCCAATAACCTATAATTCGAAGTATGGATCTCTCGTATGACTTTGAGTCGTGGTATCTGTGGAAGAAGCATGGCTGCTGCAACTTCATGCATTCTCATCGAATAACCCGGAATTTGATTCTGGAGTGAGTCCATGATATCATGGTTCAAATTGAAATGCTTTTTCCAAAGTTGTTCATAAGAACCCGCATACAAAACTGCTTTTGCTGCAATTTCATCATTATTTGTGATGAATATTCCACCTTCTCCTGCACTCAAACCTTTGCTTGATTGGGTTGAAAAACATCCAATTGAGCCAAATGTACCAAGTGGTTTGCCGTCCCAATATGTGCAATAAGCGTGTGCACAATCTTCGATGAAAGTGAGATCATATTTTTTGACTATGTCCATGATTTTTTCCATATCAGGAACATGCCCTCGCATGTATGACATGAGGAAAACTTTAGCTCCTGATTCCTGTACTTTCTTTTCAAAATCTTCAGTGTCTATACCCCATTCTCGTGTGGATTCGACTAGCACTGGTTCTGCTCTTGCATGGTGAATTACACTCGGAACTGCGTGAAATGTGAAAGCATTCGATATGACCTTGTCTCCTGGTTGAACGCCAGCAATATTGAGAGCAATAAACATAGCAGAACCACACGAGTTCATTGCTATTGCGTGCTTCACGCCCATAAATTCTGCAAAATTCTTTTCAAAATTTGCAGTAAGTGAATCCTCAGCAGTTTTTGGTTGATAACGGTAGATAATTCCATCTCTCATTGCTTTCGTGGCAAGTTCGATACCCTCTTCTGGTACTGGCTTGAAAGCTTTATTGTCGAAGTCGATTATTTTAGCTCCGCCGTCAACAACAAGCCGGCGTTGTTGCTCACCTTGCATGATTAGACGGCGAGATTCTGCCATTTTAATTCATCTAACTTTAGACAGAATTATATTATATTCATCTCACTAGAGACCTGACGTATAATTTCAAGAAGTGAATGGCATTCTTCATCGGTGAGCGTCACTGGTATTCTAACATCACATAGGCGTTTCAGTGATGGATGAATCGATGACGGAGGTGAAAGGTATCCCCAATGTTTCGAATTGCTGGTAAAACCGATAGGTTGGTCGGCTCCAAACCATTTTATGTTCAATCCATACTGTCTGGCTGTTTGGATAAATGTTGGAATCTTCTCTAAAGAATTGATGATGAACTGAAATGATGTAGGAGCGGGAAGAACTGCTTCATTCGCTTGGATGACTTGAAGACCATCTATCATATTGATTCCCTTTTGTAAGATACCATATATTTCCCTCCATCGCTGATTCTTGTCCTCCAACTCATCGAGTTGAGGTATGAGAATGGCCGATGTGAGTTCATTAAGCCGCAATGAATAATTCGGAGTCATCGTTTTCCACTTCTCGAATACCTCAATTGGAGGGCGTGCTTTATGTTGATCATAGAGCATATAGGAACCTGAAAACAAAATTGCTCGTGCTGCAAGGTCTTCATCATTTGTTGTGATAATACCCCCTTCTCCACCGTTCAGTTGTTTGTATGTTTGAAAAGAAAAGCAACCTGCAATGCCAAAAGAGCCTACTGGTTGTCTATTAAACTGGGCACCTGTTGTATGAGCACAATCTTCAATCAAAAAAACGCCTTGATTCTCACAAGCTGATTGAATGGTTATTAGATCTGCTATATGGCCTCTCATATGAGAGAGAACAAATGCCTTTACACCCGAAATTTCGAGTTGCTTTTCGAATCCCTCTGTATCTAGAACGAGGTGGTCTGAAATATTGAAAAGAACAATTTCTGCTCCTGTGTTTTCAATTGCACCTGGTACTGGGGCGAGCGTAAATTCATTCAAACCTACCCTATCTTTTGGACCAATTCCAAGCGATTTGAGTGCAAGATAGATTGCAGAACCGCCTGAATTAACTGCGATGGCGTATTTTTGGCTCATCATTGAGGCAAATTTTTGCTCCAAAAGTGCTGTGTAATTTCCATCCGCATTGCACTCTCCATAACGAAATAATTGACCACTTTTGAGAACTTTGTTTGCTAACTCAATTGATTCATCAGAAAGAGGGGATACTTCAATTGACTTTGAAATAAAATCAAGCCTTTCGTCCATGGATGGTGTAAGAGGAATGCCTTTAAATGAACATGGGTCGAAATTCAGTTGCTTAAGATGTGGTTTCATTAGAAAACAAAATATATTCTCTTCACCATGAACTGAAAGAAAAACCTAAATCATTGTCGAAACATATCATCTTTTTTAGTACAAGACAAAAATCAAATTATATTTTCACGAAGGAAAGATATTAACAAAGAACATACATTTAGAAAATCGAAGCAAGACTCTCTTGCAAATCATTCGCCAACGATAATGTAGACAAAGAATAACCTTCATCAACCCTTGGAAATAATTGTACCCCATGCCCCGACCATCGAAATTTTCTCCTGAGAGGGTCGAGATACGAAAGCAGGCTGAACGTATTGTCAACTGGATACGAGTCCATGGGCCAGTAACGATGGGTGACATTCTACAAGCATGGAAAGAAAATGGTGAAAAGATTGAGCCACATGTACTCAATCGCGCACTTCGAAAATCACCGTTTATCGTTCATGTGGGCTTCACTTCTGAAGATGAGGGAAAGAAACACCTGTGGGCATTTGAGGCTGAAGAGTGACTCAAGCACGACCTTCGTCAAACATCTCTCGAAGGCTTCCATCTTGTAACATCTCAAGAGCGATGTCCGACCCACCGATCAATTCTCCCTGAACAAAGATTTGGGGCATGGTGGGAAAATCGGACCATTGGCAAATAGAAGGGATCGCCCTCGGGTCAACGAGGACATTGACAGCGGCAAAGGGTTCACCGAGTTGTTGCAAGACCTGGGCAGCTCGATTCGAGAATCCGCACTGCGGTGCATCTGGCGTTCCTTTCATGAACAAAACCAAGGCATGTTCATCGATTATTGCTTGTAATTCATCTGGCGTCCAATCCATACTTATTCCTCCTTTCTTTTCATTATTCTTGAGATGTGAATTCCTTGACCTCCGCCGTGAGGGTCGAAAGCGGTATCTCCACTGACTGCTGCTTGCTCTGGCGTCATGCACTTGAGATCGAGGGCGTGAATGGGGTGCGGGATATGTTGTTTCATGACGGCAAGCACTTGCTTTTGACGTTGTAAAGGTCGTACACCTTCAAACGATTGAGATATCACACGGACGTGGAAATGATCACCAGACCTGTGGAGGTCAATGACCTCGACAACAGCGTCTGGCACTGCTTTGAGGACTTCTGACTCAATCCACGCCTCATCCACCATCTACTTCCACCGGTTCCTCCTATGTGCTTTCTGTCTTGAACCTGTGCTTTTCCAACCATGGTTTGAAGTATGGAAAGACGGTCCTATGCGTGTGCAAAATGAGAATTTTCGCCAACCTGCAATCGGGAGAGATGCAAGTTGGTTACTTTCAGCAGAAATTGTTGCTGTGTTTCTTGCATTCATAGGCCAAATCATCTTGACGCGAGAATTACTTGCAGAAGAATACGGGTGGTTGGTTCTCGCTATCGACATCTATGCTTCGATATTCTTGATTGCAGACCTTGGCCTACCGACACTTCTTGCAAGGGATGGGGCTCGAAGTCCACAAGGCGTCCGTTCTGCTGTTGGGCGGATTTATCAATTCCAAGGTATAGCATTTGTTTGCTTTTTATCGATTGCTCTCATCCTCCAACCTTTGAACTGGTTTGGAAATAACGCTCCACAATATTTAGCGATAATTTGTATTCTCATCGCTTTTATTCATATTGCATCATACGCACCAAGAGCTTCGCTGCGGGCTATTGGCTCAGCAAATCATGAGGCTATTTCGAAGGTCATTGAACGGGTGATTATCGTCTGCGGATATTTGTTGTTAGCAAACAGTGGCGATACTAGCGTCATTTCATACGCCTTCATGTTCTTCATAGGTGGTCTGTGTAGCGTCTTGTATTCGCTATTCATTTTGCATAATTTAACAAAAGGGCATGCATACCGCACCTCATCAACAAGTTTGGGAAAAGATTGGGCGTCAAACAAAATCCTGTTTTTTTCAGCACTTCCCTTTGCAGTTACGTTGAGTGTCCTGCCATACGTCATTCGGATTGAAAAATTCATCATTGCACATGTTTCGAGCGTCGAAGTCATGGCTGTTTTTCACGTTGCTCAACTTGCATGGTTAGCGGGACTCGTGGTTCCAGCCGCACTTCGTGCCGCGTTGTTACCAGTTCTCGGACAACAAAGGGAGACACCCGTTATGCAAAATGGATATATGCATCTCAGTCTCGATATTTGCTTGGGATTATTACCAATCGGTTTGTTTTCTGGATATTTTATCGTTACGTTTTTCGCTCCAATCGCATTTCCTGCTGAATATCTAGATGGTTCATTAGGAGCGAATGCTGTTGATGTATTCACCATTCTGTTGTTTGGTTGGGCGGCAACATTACTTTCGACGCCCACATACACTCGGCTTCAAACTCATCAAAATCCATGGAGGTTCACATTCTTCATCGCAATTGTTGTTCTTACTGCTGTATTCGTCGGCTGGGTGCTCGTCGGTATTCTTTCTTCAACAGACACGGAAGCCCTCTACTTCGGTGCTATTGCAGCGTCCATCTCCTCGGTTCTCCTTTGCCTGTATTCCATCCATCTCAGCGGATCGTGGGCGTGGTTTCGGAAAAGAAAGGATGATTGGATTTTAGCGACAATGGGTGCTGCTTGTATCATACTCGGTTTGCTTTCGTCAACACTCATTTGGGTCTTCGGTTTACCATTGTTTTTGTTTATTCCAAAAGCTGTTCAAGCAGTGAAGACCACGCTTTCATGACTTCACCTTCTGAACAAAACTTGAGTTGTTCTTTCGGTTCAATCCCCTGCCAACCGTGTTGTAGTGCGTCTTCAACCCCGTCTGCTAAATCGATTGGGTCTGCACGTCGAATCCATTGTTTTGGCAAATACATACCCATATCCCCTACATCGACGCCGATGACGGGTGTACCACACAAAATAGATTCTCGAGCTGTTATTGGCCCTGATTCCCGAGTAGAAGTGACCAATGTCACATCTGCAGTCATCATGCGATCGAGAACAACGTCGTGAGGTTGATGTTGGAGTTTGGTTATGCCCACTTTCCAGCCGCGCCGTTCCAATTCTTCACCGGTTTGCAGAGTGAGATAGTAGTTTTTTTCCGGTCGCCGAGGGTCTGCTGCAAAGAGGATGTCCAGTGCTTCCTTTCGCCATCGTCCTTTCCATGGCTTCATCGGTCTTGCCCAGTCATTTCCAACTTCGGTTCGACAGGGAATATGGTAGACATTTGAATTCACATTCTCTTTTTTTGCCACGTCTTTCAAACGCTTCGAAACACACACAAGAGCCGACGCATCATTGGCTAACCTTCGGATGTGAGGCCCAGTGGATTCATGGGATAGGCCCACGTCAAAATCGTGCCCATGGACAACGCCTACCCATGGTACGCCATATTTACGGGCGAGTTTCGATGCTAAAGCCGCACATGGAAACAATGTGTGGCAGATGATGAGGTCTGGCTTCCATTCTCCGAGGTTCTTGCGAACCCATGACGACTTCTTTCGAACGCTTCGTAGGGTGAAACGTGGGAAAGGATGGTCGGGAAAATCAAAAAATTTTGGACTGAAAATGACGTTTCGATGTGTATTGAATTTCTTCGGTGTTCTTGCAACACCTTTGAGCGTTGACCTGCTTGTTTCAGCATATCGAATCATTCGTGGCAACGGATTGACAATCTGAACTGAATGCCCATTTTTTTCCAAATCCGAAATGTGTTGGGCCACAAAGAGGCCTCGGCTTGGATTTTCTTGGAGGGGATACAGTAAAGTGACGACGAGAATGTTCATTCTTTGCCACCTCAACCGAGTGCGTTGAGGATTTCTTGGAGGTTTTCTTTTACAGTCGCATTGGAATTAAACAAACCAGAACCAACCACACAATTCGTAGCACCCCATTCTTGTATCATAGCGATATTATGTGCTTTAACTCCACCATCAACTTGAATTTGGACTGCCCTACCTCCGTTGGAGACTTGTTCATCAACCCACGTACGAAGCGTACGAATCTTTCCTTCCACTGTGGGAATGAACGACTGCCCACCGAATCCAGGGTTGACACTCATGATGAGAACGAGGTCCAAATCAGGAAGGATATCTCGAATTGAATCAATTGGCGTAGCCGGATTGAGAACGACACCAACGGTGGCACCAGCGTCACGGATGGCATGCACTAAACGATGAAGATGCTTGACTGCCTCAACGTGAACAGTAAGATGATTACAACCTGCATCGATATATTGCATGTATGCCTCCTCGGCATTTTCGATCATGAGGTGAGCATCGAAGACTGGATCTGAACCCAAATGCTCTCGGAGTCTCTTGATGACAGGAGGTCCAAAGGTAAGATTTGGTACAAAATTTCCATCCATGATGTCAAGATGGAGCCAGTGAAGACCTGCATTCACTGCTTCTTGGCATGCTGAACCAAGCGATGACAAATCTGCAGTCAGAACGCTTGGAGCGATGATCATTGAATCCCTCTTGGTACGACGAGTGAAAGCAACTTCATGAGGCTTGTCGTTGCTTATACCTGTTGAATTACTCCTCTTCGTGTTGTCCTTGTGAAGGTGTCATGAGTAACATGACCATCGCTAACAAAGAAAACACAGCAGCAATTCCTGCAACAGGTCGGACATAATGTGAAAAGGACAAATGGTCATCGTCATGCGAATCTGCATTAATGTACACTGAGCCTTCGATGGTTGAGTTTATTGTTCCATTCATGTAGATATGATATGTCACATCCCACATACCAGCAGCCTTGTATTGATTGAATAAAAATTCAAAACGATTTTGACAATCTTCATTCACCTTTTCTCCGTCTTCATCGAGTTCACATGAATATGTTAATTCTGGTGAGGGATATGATGTTCCACCTTTTTCTAATTCAACAATGAGACTCGCCCCTTCGGTCGAATCTTTCATCCAAAACCAAATTGCGTCGCCTTCTTTGAGCGTATCATTCGGTACATCTGTTGGATATGCCCCCTCTGAGTTGACGACAACTGTGTACACAGCCAACTCATGACCTGCTACTGGCAATGCCAAAAGGGCTATGGCAAAGAAGGCGATGAGGGCTCTCATAGTTTGTCTGAACCTGTGGAGGAATAAATACAATACCCACGAACTTGTCGTCGAAGTATATGGAAAGCAAAGGCGTTGCCCTCGTGATTCTATCATTGTTCTTTGCATCGTCTGTTGCGGTGATGATCCTTGTTGATGATGATCATTCATCCGATGCTCACGTTGATGGGCAAGAACGAATCTTTCAAGCTGGTGACCCACTGTTCCAAGGCGAAGGGCACGACCACATGAATGCAAGTCAACATCGTGCAGGTAGTGAGAACATCGAACAACTTGCATTCAATCCACTCACCTCTCCTGGAAATGCAGAGGTTTCAGTTGCACGTTCACCCGATGGTAATGTCTACACCTATCAAGCCGGTTGGAACGACATGCATATCGTCGATGTGACGAATGCTTCCGACCCACAGGTCGTTGGCGTGTACAATGACCCCAATACCCAGGTGCTCGATGTGAAATATTTGGAATACAACGGCAAGGAGTACATTATTCTACAGAATCAACTTGTCGATTCTGGTTATGCTGACCCGAATGTCGGTGAATGGGGGGACCCAATCCAAGTTTCCGTGACCTTACTCGATGTTACCGACAAAACCAACCCCACATATGTTGATTCATGGTACGATGCAGACCATCCGAGCGGACCACACAACCTCTATCCTCACATGATTGATGGTGAATGGTATATCTTTGTCGCCAATCCGGATTATGAAGAATGTATATCCGCAATTGGTGAAGCGTGCGGTGGCGTCACGATAGCCCACCTTAATCTGCAAGGTAGCATGTCGAGAACTTTACCCGGCGTTCCTGGATCGGGGCAAGGACATACCATTGTCAAAGTTGGTGAATATGAAGTGGCGTGGGAAACGACCCGTGGCGGTTGGATTTACATCCATGACATGACTGTGCAAACTTGGCCAGGAACCGATAGTGATGACCCAAGGTACGGTCGGACATTCATTTATGGCTCATACTGGGAGGCTGGACTTCGAATTGCCGATGTTACTGATGTCCCTCATCCTGTGAATTCTCCCGCGCAATACACACTGATGGCAACAACCTGTAAATCCGGGCAAGGAAATCCACTCATGTGCCGCTGGCGCGCACCTGAAGTCGGTTCTTGGATGAATTTCCTCGACCTCGACGGTGATGGAAACCCGGACAGCAGTACGACGGGCAATGTCAACGGTGGCAGAGTCTCCTACATTCACTATGCCGAGCCTTTTCCAACCATGCTCGATGTATCTCACCTTGGTCTTGGAGATACACCCCGTCATTACGTCACTGCAGCGGTTGAGTGCCTTGATTTGTACGAGGGGACTGGTTCAATATACTTGCTTGACACGACCGAATACACCATGGAAAATGGAAATTTCAGATTTGATATCACGATGACAAGAGATTGGGAAATTCCTTACGCAGAAGACCATTGCTTTGGTTCTCAATGTGAACTCGACCCGAAATCTGATGAATGGTTGCTCTTCAGCCCACACAATTTTGATAGTGGATATTTTGAAACAACACCTGAAACAGACCAATCTCATGGTGGAACATGGGATGGCCGGTTGTACATCTCCCATTACCACGCAGGTTTGTGGATTGTTGATGTTGAAACGCTGATTGACCCTGTAGCTACCGATCGTATTGAAATCCACAGAGAAGCAACAGTTGGTTACTTTTTGCCTTCTGGTCATCTTGACGGTACACCGCTCGATAGCCAATTCTACGATTTTGGATGGGTGCCTTTCCTTTGGGCGGTTGAATTCCATGAGGGGCGAATTTATGCCTCATGTATATCCACAGGCCTCTATATTTTGCAACTCGATATCGACCTACCATTCTTAGGTATGGATGTGTAAGATTTGGTGATTGTTCATCGAAGTTTGTGATAATTAAGCAAAATATTTCACGATAAACATCATAATTGGTGTGTTGATAGCAGGCTCAGTGATACACTATGGGTTCAGTCAAAAACATCACAGACAATGATTACGATACTGCAGTTGCAGAACAAGAATGGGTATTAGTCGACTTTTGGGCACCTTGGTGTGGCCCGTGCAAAGCCATTGCACCTGTTTTAGAGCAGGTTGCTCAAGAACGTGATATCTTGATCGCAAAACTCGATACTGAGGCGAATCAAATGACTCCTGGCAAAATGGGGATTCGGGCAATTCCTTCGCTTTTCATCTACCACAATGGTGCACTCGTTGCACAAAAAGTAGGTGGCATGAGTCGTCCACAATTGCTTCAGTGGATTGATGAAACCATGAGTGCAGACGATTTCTAATCTTCTGAAACTCTCGCTCGGCGTTCTTCAAATTTCGAGCCAACATCCCTGTTCAAACGTTCTCGAAGAGCTTCGTGCAACCACATGCCCTCAGGAAGTTCAAGCAAGAGGCCGTGTTTCAATAGATTCGCTGGAGGTTGGCCTTCCCATTGAAGTGACGTGGCAAGTTTTTCCCATTGTACTGGCTCGGTTGATGTTGCAAGTGTGTGCAATAATTCGGCTTCATCGTCTGGTAAACTCGTTAGAATCTCCTCGTCGAGAAACCGTAACCAATCCGTGTGCGTAGGCTGTCCGTACAGTTCAAGCAGTTCAAGTGCAAGTGGATGGCCTCCTGTCGCAGAGTGAACTTCTTCTTCACTCACTGAAGTAGCTTCCATCGTTGATAACCAATCTCGAATGGCCTCAAGCGATAGTCCACTTAGAGGCAATTCACGAACGATTTCTCGAGTATGGACATCACGCCTGTCGTACATGTTGAGCGTGGTCCGAGAAATGAACATGAGGCGGAGTGGTGCTTTCTTCGATATGTCAATCAGCGAACCAAGCAGGTCGCCTGCTGAAGTTGCAATATGATGGATATCATCGATCACGACAAGCCAATAAGGAGGGGGTCCTCCAACACTCTCTTTGAAACGTTCTCGAATGGTGTTTGCATCTGTTAGATATGCTAAAAGTCGACGTCGCCATGAATCGACATCGATTTCTCCTTTCGGTTGAAGAGGCAATGTCTCTATCAGATGGTAGGGGTCGTGAGTCTCATCAATGCCAAATCTGTGAAGGAGGCTGGTTGCCAAACCGAGAGACCGGTCCCAAGGTTGACAGGGATACCAACAAATCGATAAATGAGGCTCAACCTCAATCTGCTGTTTTAACCAGTGCGCAACGAGGGTAGATTTTCCAATGCCTGCGATACCGTGAACAACAACACATGGTTTCCGTTCATCATACCATTGTTGTAACTGGGCAACTTCATTGTCACGCCCATACACTGGTCTCGTCTCTGGAGGAGTGTTTGCATAGGTGGCGTGTGCTCCGACAAGGGTGACAAGTCGGCCTGGTTTGGGGAGGTCTTTACCTTCAACTGCTTTTTGAATTTGGCCAAAACGAATGTCGCCGTACACAAGAACCCCTTCATGTTGAGCATGGAGAAGAATTTGAAGAAGAGGAAGGTCCGTTGCAAGATATGAGCCTGCATCGCTCGCAGGAATTTCGACCAAATCGCCTTCGACTTCTCGAATCAAGACTTTTGTTTCTTTGAGTTCTTTGATCCTGTTGTTCACTTCTTTTCGTCCGCTATCGGTGAGTTGCCAAGTTTTTTGGCGTCGTTCATCGCCTTGAACTGCTCTTGTATGTTCACTCACATATCCATCTCGGACAAGATCCTTCATCGTTCGACTTACATTTGGAGGATGCATTCCGCATGCTTCAGCGATACCTGGCCTCGTTAACGAAGCATTAACCATGTATCTGTCTGCTTGGAAATCTTGATGATGTAAATGCAAAAGAATTCTATCGACGACGCCTATATTCACTTTTGGGAGAGCATCGGTCATAGCATTCCGAGTGTTTACTCTTGTTCAAAATTTGCGACAACTTGATGATGCAAGTACGCTCAATATTGGCATAATCATTTAATAATAAAAAATACCCCGAATTCATGGAAACCACTACAACGAAACTACGAGCGATGTTCCTCGCATTGTTCTTTACCATCGTAGCCTTTTCGTCATTCGTTTCTGCAACAGATTCTGATGGGGATGGTGTCGACGATGTGAGTGATGATTGCCCATTTGCAGCAGGAACTTCCACAATTGACCGACAAGGATGCCCTGATAGAGATGGTGATGGAACCTCAGATATCGCTGATGGATGGACATCGAACAACCCTAACTTTTCCGAAGAAATGGCGATTGCAACCAGCAATGACATGATTGCTATCGACCATGACCCAACTGGAACAATGGTTGTCGCAGCAGAGGAAGATGTGCTTCGAATCTGGAATACTACATCACATGTTAACATTCGCTCTACTGTTAGTTTGGTGAGCAGTGGGTCTTGCACTTGGGGTGGTAGTCCCGCAATATGTAGTGTCGAATGGAGTCCAGATGGACAGTACATTGCTGTATCCCTTTCCGACGATACCGCTGCTGTTCTATGGGCAGATAATTTGACCGTCATTCACGATGGTATCACCCACACTGGAAGTTCGAGACTCTTCTCAGATGTTGCATTCATGCCGAACAGCACAACATTTGCAGTTGTCGATGAGACAAGTGGCGGCGGTGGTGGCGGTTGTACTGGCTGCTCGGTGATGTTTGTTGATGTCCTTTCAGGCACAATATGGAAGGAGTTGACCCCAGCAAACGCTGGCAGTTATTCCTCCGTTGCATTTTCAGAAGATGGAACAAGAATGGCAGTTGGGGGCGATGGTGAAGTCTATATCGTCAACACCACGTCATGGTGGACCACGAGAACCCTCACCGGCGGAAATCAAAACTTCAACGCCGTTGACATTTCCCCTGATGGAAACATGGTTGCTGGGTGTTCAGCAGCTGGCGGCGGAGGTTCACAGCAGAGAGCAATGGTTTGGGATCTTCATACAGGTGCAACAAAATTCACCAAGACACCAACAACCTCGTGCTACGATGCTGAATTCTCACCAGATGGTATACAAGTTGCCTTCGGACTTGGTAATTCCGGAAGTGACGGAGCGAGCACTCAAATTTATGAATTCGATTCAAACCTCCTTGTTGATACATTCTCTACACCACGACCAAGTGGTTGCAGCGGTTGGAACAATGATTGTGGAATCCACTACGGAATTTCATGGCACCCTGGTGGATACGATATGGCGCTTTCTGTTGGTCGCAGAGACGATGGTGTGTATTTCATTCATGCTGACCTCGACCCAGATAATGATGGTTGGAATTCAACAGACCAAGGCGATGGCATTGTCGATGCGTTTCCAAATGATGGAACTCAGTGGGCAGACCAAGATGGTGACGGATTTGGCGATAATCCAGCACCTGCGAATGAACCTGATGCGTGTTTAACGGTGTGGGGCAACTCCACCGAAGACCGCTTTGGTTGCCCAGATGCAGATGGCGACGGTTGGTCTGATGAAGCCGATTGGGCCCCCAGCGACCCAAAACAATGGGCTGATGCAGACCTAGATGGATACGGCGATAACTACTATTTTGAACTCAACGAGTATCAAATCCACCTCAATCAAACTGGTGATGCGTTCCCAGGTGATGCGAGTCAATGGAACGACACAGACGGCGATGGTTATGGCGATAATTACGCGGATTCCTCGTGGACGAGTATCCGTCCAACTGAATGGCCAGGGATTCACATTGAAGGAGCAACAACAGTTGACGTCTTCCCAATCGACCGAACCCAATGGGTTGACACAGATGGTGACTGGTACGGCGATAATGAAATCAGCGACAGAGCAGATGGATGTCCACTCGTTTGGGGCAACTCTACACTCGATAGGTTGGGATGTCTTGATACAGATGGAGATGGTTTCTCGAATCCAACAACGGACTGGCCAACAACCCCAGATTGCTATGGTGCAGACGCATTTCCAAATGACCCAACACAATGGTGCGACGAAGACGGCGACGGATTTGGAAGCAACCCTGATGGAAATGAGGCAGATGATTGTCCTGGTTCAGCGGGAACATCAAGCATGGGCACAAAAATCGGCTGTCCTGATCGAGACGATGACGGTTATGCAAATGCTGAGGACCCCTTCCCAGATGATCCAACACAATGGGAAGATAGCGACGGTGACAACAGAGGAGACAATCCTGATGGATCCAATCCTGATCTGTATCCAAATGATGCAACCCAATGGAAAGATGACGATAACGATGGTTACGGTGACAACCCTAGCGGCACAAACGGCGACCAATTCCCTGACGACCCAACCCAATGGGCAGATACCGACGGTGATGGGTTCGGAGACAACCTAGAAGGAACCAACGGCGATGTTTGTCCAACAGAATCTGGAGATTCAACCACGGCATCAACCCGAGGATGTCCTGACAATGATATGGATGGTTATGTTGACCCAATCGATGCATTCCCAGATGACAGATACCAGTGGGCTGATTCTGATGGAGATGGATTTGGAGACAACACAGCAGTGGACGGCATTCCAATCACAACTGGCGATGATTGTCCAAATGAATTCGGTACATCCGACAAAGATTACATCTACGGTTGTCCAGACCGGGACTTTGATGGCTATGCCGATTCCATCGATGAATTTCCTGATGATGGATTGCAGTGGAAGGACACTGACAAAGACGGATATGGAGACAATTACTTCTACACCATGACAAACATCACCGACCCCGATAACCCTGGACAAATGGTGATGATTCGAGAACAAGAAGGCGATGCATTCCCAGAAGATGACGAACAATGGTCCGATGTTGATGGGGACGGTTGGGGCGATAATCAGAGTAGTCTTCACAACCCAGATGCATTCCCGTACCGCCCAACTCAGATGCGTGACAAAGATGGTGATGGTTTCGGTGATAACACCACAACTGGAGCATACATGCCTGATGATTGCATCAACGAACCCGGAACATCGACATTTAGCCTTCTTGGTTGCCCAGACGCTGATGAAGACACTGTTGCTGATAAAGAGGACAATTGCCCCTGGGATCCGAATTACTATCTCCTTGCAGATCAAGGTAAATGCACAATTTTGAGTGACCCGTCCTTGCAACGAAACACTGGTGAAGATGACAGTTTGCTCGGTGACGGTAATCCAGTGATGTATGTTGGTGGCGTGATTGTGTTCTTACTCCTCGCCATTCTCGTAGCGATGGGTTCGAAGGCAGCTGGTCAGAGAAAAGTCGTGAAGGAAAAGAATGAACATTTCGCCCTTGAACAAGCCCACCTCGAAGAAGAAGAACGACGTCAAGCGTGGATACAGCATTACCTTGCCCAAGGCGACTTTGTTGAGGCAAGAAAACTTGGATGGGATGGCTCTGAGGCCATGCCACAATGGCAGGCTCATCAAATTCAAGAACAGGCTGCTGCAGAAGCTGCGATTCCTTCAATGATGAATCTTGAAGACTTATGAGGCGTTAACTCTCTTGTAGCCTTGCCTTTCGTGCGAGTTGATCGTCAAATCGAAGAAAGTTGAGGGCATTCCATTGCTCGTCGTCATCGACTGCCAACATCGCTTCATTTGTTGACGTGAATTCGCTTTTGGACATCAGGGTTGGATTTTTACCTGAAGATAGAACATACCTGTGACCTGGTAGAATTAATGTTTCATCGGACAGGCTTGATAACACTTCTCGTAAATACTTCAATGACATTCGTTGGGAGGCTTCATCACCTCCAAACAAATCAACTCGCCCGCAGCGACCAAGAAACATACAGTCTCCTGAT
>Ga0255766_10000623_pt1 | contig 32275 bp, 27 predicted proteins | sample 071ome_23_FD_179966 | JGI IMG/M metagenome (GOLD analysis project Ga0255766, IMG submission 179966) | Coastal salt marsh microbial communities from the Groves Creek Marsh, Skidaway Island, Georgia - 071403BT metaG (version 2) | ecosystem: Environmental > Aquatic > Marine > Intertidal zone >...
CCAGCAGCAGAGGCTCCTAAAGAGGAACAAAAATAATTTAGCGATTATTTATGTGGCAAGCACAAGTGTTTACACTTTATCCAGAAGTTTTCCCTGGGCCTTTATCAAAAGGCCTATATGGAAAAGCTTTATCTAAAAAATTATGGAACTTAAATATTGTAAACATTAGAGATGCAGCTGAAGATAAACATAAAACAGTTGACGATACTCCTTATGGAGGTGGCTCTGGAATGCTTTTAAAAGCAGATGTCCTAGCAAAGTCTTTAGATCAAAATATAATTGAAGGTGAGAAAGTAATTTATTTATCACCTAAAGGTAAAAAATTTGATCAAACTTACGCAAAACAATTATCAAATGAAAAATCAGTATCTTTCATTTGTGGACATTTCGAAGGTGTAGATGAAAGAGTATTAACTACTCGAAATATAGAGGAAATAAGTATTGGAGACTATATTTTGTCAGGAGGTGAAACAGCAGCCTTTGTTGTAATAGATAGTATACTTAGACTTTTGCCTGGAGTTTTAGGTAATGAAAATTCTAGAGTAGATGAGAGTTTTGAAAATGGGTTATTAGAGTATCCACAATACACAAAACCTCAAATTTGGGAGGAAAAATCAGTTCCAGAGGTGCTTTTATCAGGTGATCACAGTAAAATTAAAGACTGGCGTTTATCTCAATCTGAGGCTATAACACGCGTCCGAAGACCAGATTTATGGCAAAAATATAAGAAGAATTAACTTGATAAATACTGATATGAAAACAATTGAAGAAATAAACCAACATAACGTTAAACAAATACTTTCAGAGAAAAAAATTCCAGATTTTTATCCAGGAGATGTTGTTAAAGTTGGTGTCAGAATTACAGAAGGTAAAAAAGAAAGAATTCAATACTTTGAGGGTGTTTGTATTGCTAAAAAAAATAGAGACTTAAATTCTTCTTTTACAGTTAGAAAAATTTCTTTTGGAGAAGGTGTTGAAAGAACTTTCCCATTATATGGAACGTTAATTGACTCAATTAAAGTAATTAGATCAGGTAAAGTAAGAAGAGCTAAACTTTACTACTTAAGAGATAGAACTGGTAAATCAGCAAGAATTGCAGAAAAAATTAGAAAGAAAATTGGGATTGATGTTGATGTAAAACCTGAAACTGTTACAGAAGAAAATGTTGCACCAGCAACAGAAGCTCCCAAAGAAGAAGCTCCAGTAGTAGAAGCAGCACCAGCAACAGAAGCTCCTAAAGAAGAAGCTCCAGCAGCAGAGGCTTCAAAAGAAGAACCAAAATCAGAAAGCCCTTCAGAAAAAAAATAATTTTTTTTTCAATGTCCACTACTCTTTACGATAAAATTTGGAATGATCACCTGGTTGATCAACAAGATGATGGAACAGCTTTGTTGTTTGTTGATAGACATTTAGTTCATGAAGTAACAAGTCCACAAGCTTTTGAAGGTTTAAGAAATTCAAATAGAAAAGTTAGACATCCCAATTTAACTTTAGCTGTAGCTGATCATAATGTGCCTACAACAGATAGAACAAAAGGAATTTCAGATGCAGAGTCAAAAATACAAGTTGATACTCTAGAAGCTAACTGTGCAGAATTTGGAGTTCAACTTTTTGGAATGGATGATAAACGACAAGGTATAGTTCATATAATTGGACCGGAGCAAGGTTTTACTCAGCCAGGAACAGTAATAGTTTGTGGTGACAGTCATACAGCAACACACGGTGCCTTTGGTTCCTTAGCGTTTGGGATTGGAACCTCAGAAGTTGAACATGTTTTAGCAACTCAAACATTAGTTCAAAAAAAAGCAAAAAATTTTAGAATAAACGTTAATGGTCAATTACCTCTAGGAGTAACATCAAAAGATGTAATACTTCAGATAATTGGAAAAATTGGAACTGCAGGAGGAACTGGTTCAGTTATAGAATATGCAGGCGATTTAATTAGATCGTTAAGTGTTGAACAGAGAATGACTATTTGCAACATGACAATAGAAGGTGGAGCAAGAGCAGGTTTGATAGCTCCAGATGAAAAAATATTTAATTATCTAAAGGGAAAACCTATGTCTCCAAAAGGAGATAATTGGGAAAAGGCTTTAAATTATTGGAATACCCTTAAGACAGATGAGGATGCAAGTTTTGATCAAGAACTTAATTTAAATGCAAATGAAATTTTACCAATGATTACTTGGGGCACATCCCCTCAAGATGTAATTACAATTGATGATAAAGTTCCAAACCCCCAAAGTGAAAGTGATCAAGACAAAAAAAATTCTATTGAAAGAGCTTTAAAATATATGGGTTTAAAACCAGATATGGCAGCAAAAGATATAAAGATAGACAAGGTATTTATTGGAAGTTGCACTAATGGCAGAATAGAGGACTTAAGAGAGGCAGCTAAAATTCTAAAAGATAAAAAAATATCATCACATGTAAATGCGATGGTTGTTCCAGGATCTGGTTTGGTAAAAGAACAAGCTGAACAAGAAGGATTAGATAAAATATTTGTTAACTCTGGTTTTGAATGGAGAGAACCTGGATGTTCAATGTGTTTAGCGATGAATGCTGATAAATTAAAACCCGAAGAAAGATGTGCTTCTACTTCAAACAGAAATTTTGAAGGTCGACAAGGAAGAGGTGGAAGAACTCATTTAGTAAGTCCTGGTATGGCAGCCGCTGCAGCAATATCTGGAAGTTTAGATGACGTAAGAAAGTATCAAAACTAATGCAAAAATTTAATACATTAAAAAGCATACCTGCATATTTACCAATAGTAAATATTGATACAGATATGATAATTCCAAAACAATTCTTAAAAACAATAAAAAGAACTGGACTTGGAAAAAATTTATTTTTCGAAATGAGATATGATGATCAAGGTAAAGAAATTAGTGACTTTGTTTTAAACCAAAATCCATATAATGGTTCGAAAATTTTAATTGCCGGAAAAAATTTTGGATGTGGTTCTTCTAGAGAACACGCTCCTTGGGCACTGCTAGATTTTGGAATAACATGTGTAATCAGCTCTAGCTATGCAGACATATTTTATAGTAATTGTTTTAAGAATGGGATTTTGCCTATAATTTTAGAAGAAGAAAAAATTAAAGAATTATCAGAGTACGCAAATAGAAAAGAAGAAATTTCGGTAGACTTAAATGATGAAAAGATAGTTTATGGTAATAACGAAATCAAGTTTGATGTAGATCCATTTAAGAAGAAGTGCTTACTAGAAGGTCTGGACGATATTGCTTTATCTTTAAAAAAGTCAGATAAAATTGAAAAATTTGAAACAAATCTAAAAGATAAAAAACCTTGGATTTTTAATGATTAAGGTAAAAAAAAGAAAAATACTTTTATTACCAGGCGACGGTATTGGACCAGAGGTAATTGCAGAAGTAAAAAAAATTATTAATTGGTTTAATGATAATAAATCTTTAGATTTTGAGATAGACGAAGATCTTGCGGGGGGATGCTCTTATGACAAACACGGCACACCAATAACCGATGAGGTTTTTTACAAAGCTCTAGAGAGTGAAGTAGTAATGCTTGGTGCAGTTGGAGGTCCTAAATGGGATAATTTAGAATTTTCAAAAAAACCTGAAAGAGCCTTATTAAAACTTAGAAAAGAATTAAAATTATTTGCCAATTTAAGGCCTGCTATTTGTTTTGAGCAATTAGTTGATGCATCAACATTAAAGCCTGAAATTGTATCAGGCTTAGACATAATGATCGTAAGAGAATTAACTGGTGGAATATATTTTGGTGAGCCAAGAGGTATTAAACCGATTGATAATGGTGAAAGAAAAGGAATTAATACACACACATACACAACTAGTGAAATTACTAGAGTAGCAAGAGTTGCTTTTGATTTAGCAAAAAAAAGATCAAACAAAGTTACTTCATGCGAAAAATCAAACGTTATGGAAGCAGGACAGCTTTGGAAAGAAGAAGTTCAAGAGCTACATGATAAAGAATATAAGGATGTCGAATTAAGTCACATGCTAGCAGATAATTGTGCAATGCAGCTTTTAAGAAATCCAAAACAATTCGATGTAATAGTAACTGATAATTTATTTGGTGATATGCTATCCGATCAGGCTTCAATGCTTACAGGATCATTAGGACTTTTGCCGTCGGCATCATTAGGAGCAAAAAACAAAGATGGTGAAATGCGAGCTATGTATGAACCTATTCATGGATCAGCACCAGATATTGCTGGCAAAGGATTAGCAAATCCGATTGCATCAATATTAAGTTTTGCGATGGCATTGAGATATTCGTTAGATCTAGACAATGAAGCTGATGCTTTAGAAAAAGCTGTTCAAGATGTTCTAAATGACGGTTTAAGAACCAAGGATATTTTGTCAGATGGTATGAAAGAGGCATCAACATCTGAAATGGGTGATGCGATAATTTCAAAATTGCAATAATTCTATAATTATTCTAAGCTTTATATATGCCAAGTTACACTGCACCAGTAGAGGACATGTTATTTCTATTTGAAAAATTAAGAGATAATAAAAACTACAATGAATTAAAAAAATACGATGAGGTTACTACAGATTTAGTCAAAGATATCTTAGATGAAGCAGCCAAAATAAACCAAAATTTAATTTTACCTCTTGCAAAAATAGGAGATGAAAATCCTGCTGTCTTAGAAAATGGAGTAGTGAGAACACCGCCAGGTTATAAAGAAGCTTACCAAAAATATATTGAAGATGGCTGGACGTCATTATCATGTGATCCAAAGTATGGTGGCCAAGGTATGCCAAAAACAGTTAGTGCATTCTTTGATGAAATGCTGTCGTCAGCGAGTTTATCTTTTAAATTATATAGTGAATTAAGTATTGGTGCTTACAATTGTATTAATCATCATGCACCAGAAGAAATTAAACAAAAATACTTACCAAAAATAGTTGAAGGTAAATGGAGTGGCACCATGTGTTTAACAGAACCAGTTTGTGGAACAGATTTAGGATTATTGAAAACAAAAGCTGTTCAACAAGATAATGGTACTTATAAAATTAGTGGTCAAAAAATATTTATTACATCGGGAGACCATGATTTAACTGAAAATATTATTCATTTAGTTTTAGCAAGATCAACTGACTCTCCAGCGGGAACAAAAGGTATAAGTCTATTCTTAGTTCCAAAATTTATTGTAAATGATGATGGGACTGTAGGACAAAGAAATGGAATATCGACAGGATCAATCGAAAGTAAAATGGGAATAAAAGGATCAGCCACATGTGTTTTAAATTTTGATGAGGCAACAGGTTATATGATTGGATCAAAAGACAAAGGTTTGAATGCAATGTTTACCATGATGAATTTGGAGAGAATTGTTGTTGGGATCCAAGGTTTGGGTATTTCGGAGATTGCATATCAAAACTCTCTTGCTTACGCTAAAGAGAGAAAACAAGGCAAAACTAATAATACAAAATCAACAAATGGTGCAGATTTTATTATAGAACATGCTGATATAAGAAAATCATTATTAAATATGAAATCTATAATTGAGGGAGAAAGAGCTTTATGTTTTTGGCTTTCTCAACAAACAGAAGTTAGTCTTTATCATCCTGATGATAAAATTAAACAGGAGGCTTCTGATTATGTTTCGCTAATGACCCCTGTGGTAAAATCATTATTCACTGATTTAGCAATGGAAATAACCAATGATGCTATGCAAATTCATGGTGGATATGGATACACTAAAGATCAAGGAATTGAACAATTGTATAGAGATAATAGAATTACACCAATCTATGAAGGAACAAATTCAGTTCAGGCAGCTGATCTAGTTTTTAGAAAACTTACAAATAAAAATGGAAATATAATTCAAAAATTTTTAGAGATGATTAAAGTGGAGTGTGATAGCAAAAATGAAAAAGTGAAATCATATTCTAAGGAATTAATGTATTACTTAGATATTTTACATAAGTTTACAGGCTGGATCGAAGATAAAACTAAAATTGAAAAAGACGATGTAAGTGCTGCTGCAAACGATTATTTAAAAACACTTGGTTATGTATCAATTGCATATTCATGGATTAAGGTTTTAGAAGTAAGTTTCAGCGATTATGAGTCTAATAAAGAATTCTATGAAGATAAAATCAATACCGCAAAATTTTATTTTGACAAAGTTTTACCAAGAGCTGAATTCCATTATAAATCTGCAATATCTGGAAGTTCAAATATAATGAATTTTAAATTTAATTAATCATGAGTAGCTACGATATAAATTTAGATAAAAATAAAGCAAATCATATTCCTCTTACACCATTAACTTTTTTGGAAAGAGCTAAAGATGTTTACCCTAATTACGAAGCAATTGTTTATGAAGATAGAAAGTATACTTGGTCTGAAATATACAAAAGAGCAGTAAAATTTGCGAGTGCATTATCAAAAATTGGAATTAGTAAAGGGGATACAGTTTCATTTTTAGCATTTAATACTCCTGAAATTTTTGAGGCACATTATTCAGTTCCAATGACAGGTGGCGTATTAAACACAATCAATGTTAGACTGGATGCAAATACTATTGCTTATATTTTAAATCATAGTGAAGCAAAAGTATTAGTTGTAGATAGACAGCTTCATATAGAAGTTAAAAAAGCTTTAGAAAAAATTGATAAAAAAATTATAGTCATTGATATAAATGACAAACATGCAGATCAGTCGAAATTAGAAAAAATTGGTGATCTAGAGTATGAAGATTTTTTAAATACAGGCGATGAAAATTATGAATGGAAAATGCCTGAGGATGAATGGCAAGCCATATCTTTAAGTTACACTTCAGGAACAACTGGGAATCCCAAAGGAGTTGTTTATCATCATAGAGGTGCGTATTTAATGTCCACTGGAAGTTCAGTTGCTTGGAATATGCCAAATAGACTGAATTTCTTAACAATTGTTCCAATGTTTCATTGTAATGGTTGGTGTTACCCTTGGACTATCCCAATGTTAAATGGAAGAACCATCTGTCTAAGAAATATAGATGTTAAAAAAATATTTGAATTAATAGATAAATATAATGTGACTCATTTTGGTGGTGCACCAATCATTTTAAATATGATTACAGGAGCGCCAGAAGCTGATCGAAAAAAACTTAAAAACAAAGTTTATGTATTAACAGCAGGTGCCCCTCCACCTAGTATCATTTTCAAGAAGATGAAAGATCTCGGTTTTGAAGTGATGCATGTTTATGGACTAACAGAAACTTATGGTCATGTTACGCAGTGTGCTTGGAATGAAGAGTGGGATAGTTTTGATGAAGATAAACAGAATGAAATTAAAGCTCGACAAGGTGTTAGGTATCCAAATACCGAAGGGGTTACAGTAATGGATCCTGAAACGATGAAAGAAGTTCCGCAAGACGGTAAAACTATTGGTGAAATTATGATCAGAGGTAATGTTGTAATGAAAGGATATTTTAAAGATAAAGCTGCAACTGATAAAGCAATGGCTGGGGGATGGTTTCACACTGGTGATTTAGCAGTAATGCACCCAGATGGATATGTTAAGATACAAGATAGATCTAAAGATATAATCATTTCTGGAGGAGAAAATATTTCATCTATTGAAATTGAAAATACACTTGCAAAACATCCATCTGTATCTATTGCAGCTGTTGTTGCTAAACCTGATGAAAAGTGGGGAGAAGTTCCATGCGCGTTTATAGAAATGGTTCAAGATAAACCAGTTACAGAAAAAGAATTAATAGACTTTTGTAAAGAAACCTTGGCAGGTTTTAAAGTACCTAAAAAAGTTATTTTCTGTGAATTACCAAAGACATCAACAGGAAAAATTCAGAAATTTGAATTAAGAAAACAGTTTTAGGAAATTATTTGATATTTGATTTAGAAAATAAAAGTGTTCATGCATCAAATGCTGGACAAGAATTAGACCATAAAAAAGAAACTATAATTTTTCTTCATGGCAGTGGTCTTTCACATATAGTTTGGTCTTTAGTTGAGCAATTTTTTTCAAATAAAAATTTTAATGTTTTATCAATTGATCTACCGGGTCATGGTAATTCAGAAGGTCCTTGTCTTCATACTATTGAAGAGATTGCTGATTGGTTAGAAAAAGTATTTATTAAATTAAAACTGGAAAAAATTATTTTGGTTGGTCATTCCCAAGGATGTTTGGAAATGCTTGAGTACTCTAGCAAATACAAAAGTAGGTTAAAAAAGTTAGTTTTTATCGCTGGATCTCATAAAATGCCCGTTAATCAAGACTTAATAGACTTAGCCCAAAATGGAGACTCAGATGCGGTTAAACTAATGATGAAGTGGGGGTATGAGGGGTCGAAAAAATTTATAGGCGGCAATCCTATTAAAAGAATAATCCAATCTCCAAGAGATATCAGTGAAATATTAGGAATTGATCTTGTAGCTTGCAATAATTATTTGAACGGTACAAATGCAGTAAAGACAATTGATTGTCCTGCAATGTTTATTCTTGGTGCTTTAGATAAAATGGTTAACATTGAAGTAGGAAAAAAGTTTGCAAATATGGTTGATAACCCAACAATCCATATAATTGAAGGATGTGGACACATGATTATGATTGAAAAAGCTTTTGAAATGCGTGAAAAAGTCTTTGAATTTTTACAAAAATGAAAAACTACTCAATAGCAAAATCTAGAAGACTTAGAAGCACACCTTATACTTCTAGAATAGAAAATCAGGGTGTCACTGCTTATACCGTTTATAATCATATGCTCTTGCCTGCTGCATTTGGATCTATCGCAGACTCTTATGAGCATTTAAAAAAAGATGTTCAAGTTTGGGATGTTGCAGCTGAACGACAAGTTGAAATTCAAGGAAAAGACTCTGCAAAACTTGTTCAATTAATGACTTGTAGAGATTTATCAAAATCAAAAATTGGTAGATGTTATTATTGCCCAATCATTGATGATGAAGGAAATTTAGTAAATGACCCTGTAGTTTTAAAGTTAGCAGAGGATAAATGGTGGATATCAATTGCCGATTCAGATGTTATTTTTTTCGCAAAAGGCTTAGCTTCAGGATACAACTTTGATGTTAAAATTGTTGAACCAATTGTTGATATAATAGCTGTTCAAGGACCAAAATCTTTTGATCTAATGGAAAAAGTATTTGGAAAAATAATTAAAGAATTAAAATTTTTTGGCTTTAGTTATTTTAATTTTGAAGGTTCACAACATTTAATCGCAAGATCAGGGTGGTCTAAACAAGGGGGGTACGAAGTATATGTTCAAGACACACAATCAGGACAGAAATTGTATGACCACTTATTTGAAGTAGGAAAAGAATTCAATGTAAAACCAGGTTGTCCAAATTTAATTGAAAGAATTGAAAGTGGGTTGCTTTCGTATGGAAATGATTTTGATAATAATGATAATCCATTGGAATGTGGTTTTGATCAATATGTTTCGTTAGAGAGTGAGGTTAATTTTTTAGGAAAAGAAAAACTTAAAAAAATTAAGTTAGATGGAATTAAAAAAAAACTAATGGGTGTTAAATTTGATGCTAAAGAAATTAGTTTATCAGGATCATTAGATCTGAAAGATGATAATGACAATATCATTGGGGAATTGAGATCCGCATGTTATTCCCCACATTTTGGAAAAGTTATTGGAATAGCTATGATGAAAAAACCACATTGGGAAGTATCTCAACGAGTTAAAGCAGAGATAAACAGCAATATTTGCACTGGAATCGTTTGCGATTTGCCTTTCATTTAGTATAAACTTCAACAAAATCATGAATATAGCAATCGTTGGAGCCACGGGTAATGTCGGCAGAAAAATCTTAGAAGTTCTCGAAAGGAAAGAGCTAGCTATAGATAATTTATATTTATTAGCATCATCTAGAAGTGCTGGATCTAAAATTAATTTTAATGGAAAAGAACATGAGGTAATTGATCTTGAAACTTTTGACTTTTCCAAAGTAAAAATTACCTTTTTTGCAGCTGGAGGAAAAATTTCAGAAAATTTTGCTGAAATTGCTGCAAAACATTCTTTAGTAATTGATAATTCAAGTTTTTATAGAATGGATCCTGATGTTCCTTTAATAGTGCCTCAGGTAAATTCAGATCATCTACATAACATAAAAAAAAATATTATTGCAAATCCAAATTGTTCGACTGCTCAACTTGTTATAGCTTTAAAGCCATTGCATGATTTATTTAAAATTAAAAGAATAGTTGTTTCAACTTATCAATCGGTATCAGGAGGAGGGAAAGCTCCTATGGATGAATTGATAGAACAAACAAAGCAGGTGCTGCAAAATAATAAAGTTGAGTCTAAAAACTTTACAAAACAAATTGCATTCAATGCAATTCCCCACATAGATGTATTTGCAGATGATGGTTATACGAAAGAAGAACTTAAAATGACAAATGAAACAAAAAAGATTTTAGATAATAATATAGATCTAACAGCTACATGTGTAAGATTACCTGTATTAGTTTCACACTCAGAGTCGGTTAACATAGAATTCGATAAACCTTTTAAATTAGAAAAGATTAGAGAGGCTTTAGATAATTTTGAAGGTTGTAAAGTAATTGATGAACGAGCTGATGGTGGTTATTCAACTCCTTTGGAGGCTGAAGGCAAAGATGAAACTTTTATTTCTAGAATCAGAGAAGATAAAACTGTAACCAATGGTTTGAATATGTGGATTGTGTCAGATAATCTTTTGCGAGGTGCAGCTTTAAATGCAGTTGAGATTGCTGAAACATTAATTAAGAATAATTTTTATGGAAAATAAAAGACCATTATCCCCACATATACAAATTTATAGATGGCATATTTCATCATTGGTATCTATCTCACACCGAATAACAGGAATTATTAATATTGTTGCAATAACATTGATTTGTTTTTGGGTATCTCTATTAGTTTTAGGAGATGCTAACTACAATTTTATTAATCAATTTTTAAATTCTATTTTAGGAAAGTTTTTTATCATAGGTTTAGTGTGGTCTTTTAGTTTTCAAATGTTGAGTGAAATTAGACACTTAATAATGGACATGGGTTATGGCTTTGAATTACAAACAACTCGTATCACAGGTCTTATGGTTATTTTTGGGTCTTTTTTATTAACAATTTTGATTTATTTAATAGGTAAAAATTTTATTTAGTATGAATTTAGCTACAAAAAAATGGATATTTATAAAGATATCGTCAGTAATTTTATTACCTTTAATGTTCTGGTTTATCATTAATTTTGTAATGATTTATGACAATGACTATTTAGAGGTTGTAAATTTTTTTACAGAACCATTCTCTAAGTTTTTATTTAGCTTGTTTATTATTTTTGCTTATTTTTTTTCTTCACTAACTATAAGTGAGGTTTTTGAAGACTATATAAATGATGATAAAATCAAATATGTCGCAAACAGACTATTATTTATTTCTGCTATAATCATCCCATTATTAACAATTATTATTTTATTTAATCTTAATTAATGAGTTCTTATAAAATTATTGATCACGAATATGATGTTGTTGTTCTTGGAGCAGGTGGTTCTGGTTTAAGAGCTGCGGTTGGCTTAAGTGAAGCAGGATTAAAAACAGCCTGCATTTCAAAAGTTTTTCCAACTAGAAGTCATACTTCTGCTGCACAGGGTGGTATTTCAGCAGCCCTTGGAAATATGGGTGAAGATGATTGGAGATGGCACATGTACGATACTGTTAAGGGTGCTGATTGGTTGGGTGATCAAGATAGTATTGAATATTTATGCAAAGAAGCACCAAAGGCTGTTATTGAATTAGAAAAATATGGTGTACCGTTTAGTAGAACTGAAGAGGGAAAGATTTATCAAAGACCTTTTGGTGGAATGACTAAAAATTATGGTAATGGCATAGTTCAAAGAACTTGTGCAGCAGCAGATAGAACAGGTCATGCAATACTTCACACGCTTTATGGACAAGCTTTGAAACATAATACAGAATTTTTTATAGAATATTTTGCATTAGATTTATTAATGAAAGATGGTGAGTGTAAAGGATTAATAGCATGGAATTTAAATGATGGAACAATCCATAGATTTCGAGCGCATACAGTAATTATTGCAACAGGTGGCTATGGAAAAGTGTATTATTCAGCAACATCAGCTCACACTTGCACCGGGGATGGAAATGCAATGGTGCTTAGAGCTGGACTACCTTTGCAAGATATGGAATTTGTACAATTTCATCCAACAGGAATATACGGTCATGGCACTTTAATTACAGAGGGTGCTAGAGGAGAAGGGGGTTATCTTACAAATTCAAAAGGTGAGAGATTTATGGAAAGATATGCGCCTAATGCAAAAGATCTAGCCTCAAGAGATGTGGTGAGTAGATCAATGTCAATTGAGATTAATGAAGGAAGAGGAGTTGGTAAGGAACAAGATCATGTTCATCTAAATTTAAGTCATTTAGATAAAGAAATTATCGAGAGTAGATTGCCAGGAATTACAGATGCTGCAAGATTGTTTGCAAATGTTGATGTTACTAAAGAACCAATTCCAGTTGTGCCCACTGTTCATTATAATATGGGAGGAATTCCAACCAATTATAAAGGAGAAGTTTTGACAGTAAATGGTTCTGAAAAAACTGTACCTGGGTTAATGGCAATTGGAGAGGCAGCTTGTGTTTCAGTTCATGGAGCTAATAGACTAGGATCAAATTCTTTAATTGATCTCGTTGTTTTTGGAAGAGCAGCAGCAAAAAGAGCTTCTGAGTTGGTTAAACCAGGAACACCTCATGAGGAGATTGGAGAGTCTGAAACTCAAAAATGTTTGGATAGGTTTGATAAACTTAGAAATGCAAATGGTGAAAACAGTACAGCAGATCTAAGACTTTCTATGCAAAAAACTATGCAATCTAAATGTGCAGTTTTTAGAACGGAAAAAACACTTAAAGAAGGAGTTGATGAAATCAGAAAAACATATGATGGAATGGATTCTATTTCTGTTAAAGATAGGTCTTTAGTATTTAATACTGATTTAGTGGAAACTTTAGAATTTGATAATCTTATTAGACAAGCCATAACAACAGTAGATTCTGCATATCATAGAAAAGAAAGCAGAGGAGCTCATGCAAGAGATGATTATCCAAAAAGAGATGATGAAAAATTCATGCAACATACACTAGCATGGTGTGATGGAAAGAATTCAAAAATAAGTTATAGAGAAGTACACAAATCTACTTTAACTAATGAAGTGCAATACTTTCCACCACAAGAAAGAGTGTATTAATGGTTCAAATCAATTTACCTAAGAATTCTGAGGTTACTCAAGGTAAATATTTTCAAGATAAAACTGGTTCAAAAAATATAAGAAAAGTTAATGTTTATAGATGGGATCCTTCTACAGAGGAGAATCCAAGGCTAGATACCTATGAAGTGGATATGGATAATTGTCCTTCAAAAGTTTTAGATATTCTAAATAAAATTAAGAATGAAATTGATCCAACATTAGCTTACCGACGATCTTGTGCACATGGAGTTTGTGGATCTTGTGCTATGAACATGGGGGGTAAAAATGGTCTTGCATGCACAACACCTCATGCAGAAATTGATGGAGATATTGATATCTATCCTTTGCCGCATTTAAAAGTTAAGAGAGATTTAATTGGTGATTTAGATGGACTTTATAAACAATATGAATCTATTGAACCTTGGTTAAAAAATACCTCAACAAAAGAAACAACTGAAATAACACAATCAAAAGAGGAAAGAGCTAAACTTGATGGCGCCTATGAATGTATTATGTGCGCATGTTGCTCCACATCATGTCCTAGTTATTGGTGGAATGGAGATAAATACTTAGGCCCTGCGGTTCTACTTCAAGCTTATAGATGGATCATTGATAGTAGAGACGAAGAAAGAGAAGCAAGATTAAAAAAAGTTGCAGATGAACTAAAACTTTACAGATGCCATACTATCCTAAATTGTACTAATGCTTGTCCAAAAGGCTTAAATCCAGCAAAAGCAATTGCTGAATTAAAAAAAATGATTGCTACAGCTAATGTTTAAATAGACTAACAAGCTTTTTTGATTTAAAAGACCGTATTCATGAAATTAATAGAGCACTTTGTTGGGGGCAAAATTATCCCTGGTTCATCAGATAAAAAGGGTAAAGTTTATAATCCTGCAACTGGAGAACAAGAATCTGAAGTAAGACTTGCTTCTAAATCAGACTTAGATCAAGCAGTTGAAGTTGCAAAAAAAGCTTTTGAAACTTGGTCATTAAAACCTCCTCTTCAAAGAGCAAGAGTGATGTTTAAGTTTAAAGAATTAATCGAAAAAAATTCTGATGAACTTACTAAATTAATTGTTTCCGAGCATGGTAAAGTTTATGACGATGCACAGGGTTCATTAACAAGAGGACTAGAGGTAGTTGAATTTGCTTGTGGAATCCCTCATTTATTAAAAGGGGAATTTTCAGAAAATGTAGGAACTAATGTTGATAGCTGGTCAATGAGGCAACCATTGGGAGTTGTCGCTGGTATTACACCATTTAACTTTCCAGCAATGGTTCCAATGTGGATGTTCCCAATTGCTATAGCATGTGGAAATACATTTATACTTAAACCTTCAGAAAAAGATCCTTCATGTGCAATCAAATTAGCAGAATTATTAAAAGAAGCAGGTCTTCCTGATGGTGTATTTAACGTGATTAATGGTGATAAAGAGTCGGTTGATGCAATTTTGGAGAACAAAGATATTAAAGCAGTAAGTTTTGTAGGATCAACACCTATCGCTAAGTATATTTACGAAAATTCAGCTAAAAATGAAAAAAGAGTTCAGGCATTAGGTGGAGCCAAAAATCATTTAGTAGTTATGCCTGACTGTGATTTAGATGGTGCTGTAAATGGTTTAATGGGTGCAGCATACGGTTCTGCTGGCGAAAGATGTATGGCTCAGTCTGTTGCGGTAGCTGTAGGAGATATAGGTGATGAGTTAGTTTCAAGATTATCAAAAAAAGCAGAAGCTTTAAAAGTCGGTCCTGGTATGGATAAAACATCTGAAATGGGGCCCTTAGTAACTAAAGAGCATCTAGAAAAAGTTAAAAGCTATGTGGATCTTGGTGTTGAAGAAGGAGCTAAACTAGTTGTAGATGGAAGAAACTTAAAACTTCAAGGTTATGAAAATGGATTCTATATAGGTGGTTGTTTATTTGACCATGTCACAAAAGATATGAGAGTTTATAAAGAAGAAATATTCGGTCCAGTTCTATCAGTCGTTAGAGTAAAAACTTTTGAAGATGCAGCTAAATTAATTAATGATCATGAGTACGGAAATGGCGTAAGCATTTATACTAGAGATGGAGATGCAGGTAGAACTTTTGCAAGTAAAATTCAAGTAGGTATGGTTGGTATCAATGTTCCAATCCCAGTTCCAATGGCGTTCCATAGTTTTGGAGGATGGAAAAGATCTTTATTTGGAGATAGTGCAATGCACGGTATGGAAGGAATTAAATTTTATACAAAATTAAAAACAGTAACATCAAGATGGCCATCAGGTATCCGTTCAAACGCGGAATTTGTAATGCCAACAATGAAATAAGGAAAAATAATGAGTAAAATATCTTTGATTGGCGCAGGTCAAATAGGTGGAACTTTAGCACATTTAATTGGAACAAAAGAATTGGTAAACGAAGTAGTTTTGTTTGATGTTGCAAGTGGAATTGCAAAAGGAAAAGCACTTGATATAGCACAATCCTCATCAGTCGATGGTTTTAATGTAAAATTTTCAGGCACTGATGATTATAAAGACATTAAAGACTCAGATGTAATTATTATTACTGCTGGTGTTCCAAGAAAACCTGGTATGAGCAGAGATGATTTATTAGGGATTAACTTAAAAATTATTAAACAAGTAGCAGAGGGTATTAAGCAGAACGCTCCTAATGCATTTGTTATATGTATTACTAATCCATTAGATGTCATGGTTATGGCATTTCAAAAATTTTCAGGTTTACCAGCTAATAAAGTTGTTGGGATGGCTGGAATTTTAGATAGCTCAAGATTTAAATTATTTTTATCTTTAGAATTAAATGTTCCAGTAAAAGAAATAGATGCAATGGTAATGGGTGGACATGGAGATACTATGGTGCCAATGCCTAGATTTACCAAAGTTTCAGGAACACCTTTGCTTGATTTAGTAAAAGAGGGAAAAATTTCTCAAGAAAGATTAGAAGAAATCAATCAAAGAACTAGAGATGGTGGGGCAGAGATAGTTAAATACCTTGAAAAAGGTTCTGCATTTTATGCACCTGCAGCATCAGGAGTTCAGATGGCTGAAGCTTATTTAAAAGATGAAAAAAAATTACTACCATGTGCTGTTCAATTAAATGGAGAGTATGGTGTAGACAGTGTCTATGCAGGTGTTCCAGTTGTTATTGGAAAAGATGGAGTGGAAAAAATAGAGCAAATTGATTTAGATGATAAAGAGAAAAAAGAATTTATGCATTCTATTGATGCAGTTAAAGCTCTATGGGAAGCGGCATCTAAAATAGATCCTGATCTTTCTAAGTAATAATGAATATTCACGAACATCAAGCTAAACAAATTCTAAAAAAATATGGTGCAACTGTTCCAGAGGGTGTGTTTGCTTTATCAGTTGATGAATTAGTAGAAAAAGCAAAAACATTAAATACCAAAAAATATGTTCTAAAAGCTCAAATTCATGCAGGAGGAAGAGGTAAAGCTGGGGGAGTAAAAATTTTAGATACTATTGAAGAATTAAGTGAAGCAGCGAAAGAGATGATGGGAAAAACTTTAGTTACTCATCAAACAGGTCCTGAAGGAAGAGAAGTAAAAAGATTATATGTTGAAGAGTCGTCAAACATAGATAAAGAGTTTTATTTATCTTGTTTAGTTGATAGAGCTAGTTCAAAAATAGCTTTCATATCCAGTGATCAAGGTGGAATGGATATCGAAGAAGTAGCAAGCAGCACACCTGAAAAAATTATCACAACTAAAGTTGATATAAATAGTGAAATTTCAGACAAAGATTGTGAAGAGATAGTTAAAATCTTTGACTTAAGTGATAGCGCAAAAACTCAAGCAATTTCACTAATAAAATCAATTTATCAAATGTTTATAAGCACAGATGCAAACATGGTTGAAGTTAATCCGCTAATTTTAACCAACGAAGAAAAAATAATCTGTTTAGATGCAAAAGTAAATTTTGATTCTAACGCTTTATTCAGACATCCTGAAATTGTTGAATTAAGAGATTTAAATGAAGAAGATCCAACAGAAATAGAAGCAAGCAAACATGATCTAGCTTACATAAAATTGGATGGAAGTATTGGCTGTATGGTTAATGGTGCAGGTTTAGCTATGGCAACAATGGACATAATTAAATTATATGGAAAAGAGCCAGCTAATTTTTTAGATGTTGGTGGTGGTGCCTCAAAAGAAAAAGTTTCAGCAGCCTTAAAGATAATTCTATCAGACAAGAATGTTAAAGGAATTTTAGTTAATATTTTTGGAGGAATAATGAGATGTGATGTTCTTGCTCAAGGAGTGGTAGATGCAGCTAAAGAAATAAATATTAGTGTTCCATTAGTTGTTAGACTTGCTGGAACAAATTTTAAAGAAGGAAAAGAAATATTAGATAACTCAGGTTTAAAGTTAATATCTGCTGAAAATTTAGATGATGCAGCAAAAAAGATTGTAGAGGCAATTAAATAAAATGTCCGTTTTAGTAAATAAAAACACAAAAGTAATCTGTCAAGGTTTTACAGGTGCGCATGGTACTTTCCACTCTGAACAAGCCATTAAATATGGAACTAATTTAGTTGGTGGAGTAACTCCTAAAAAGGGTGGTCAAAAACATCTAGATAGACCTGTTTTTAATAGCGTTATTGAAGCAAAGGATAGTGTTGGCGCAGACGCGACAATGATTTATGTTCCTGCTAAATTTGCTGCTGCTGCTATCATTGAAGCAATTGATGCATCTGTAGAATTAATAGTTTGTATTACTGAAGGTATTCCAGTTCAGGATATGCTTAAAGTAAGACAAAAATTAAATGGCTCAAAGAGCAGATTGATTGGACCAAATTGCCCAGGAATAATTACACCAGATGAGTGCAAAATTGGAATTATGCCAGGAAATATTCACAAAAGAGGATCGGTAGGAATTGTATCAAGATCAGGAACACTTACTTACGAGGCGGTTGCACAAACAACTGAAAATGGTTTAGGTCAATCGACTTGTATTGGTATTGGAGGTGATCCGATTAATGGAACAAACTTTATCGATTGCTTAGATTTATTTTTAAATGATGAAGAAACAGAATCTATTTTAATGATTGGAGAAATCGGAGGTACAGCAGAAGAGGAAGCTGCTGAATTCGTTAAAAATCACAAAATCAAAAAACCAATAGTTGGGTTTATTGCAGGAATTACAGCTCCCCCAGGAAGAAGAATGGGGCATGCAGGAGCTATTATTTCTGGTGGAAAAGGTGGTGCTGAGGATAAAATTAAGAAAATGGAAGAATCTGGTATTACAGTCGCAAAATCGCCTTCAATAATTGGAAAAACTTTATTTAATAAATTGTCAAATTGAAAAATAATAATAGAGCATTATATTAAATAAATAGATGTCATCATCAAAAAATCTTGAATTCGAAAAAACTTCATTTTTAAACAAATCAAATAGTGCATTTATTGAGCGAATGTATCTTAAGTTTATAAACAAGGAGGCAGACTTACCAGAAAGTTGGAAGGATTATTTTGAAGGAATTGGGGATGAGCTTAATATTGTTGCAAAAGAAATTAATGGACCTTCATGGGGGCCTAAAAAAAATAAAGTTGATATAGACGAACTTCAAAAGAAAATTGATCAAAAAGAAAACAATCTAGAAAACAAATTAGTAGATAGATCAGAGAAATTTAATTATCAATTACTAGCAAATTCTAACAAAGACTCTATTAGCGCTGTTTCTCTTATTCGTGCCTATAGGTTAAGAGGACATTTGTTGGCTAATCTTGATCCGTTAGGAATGAGAGAGTCAGATTACTTAGATGAGTTGCATCCAGAGTTTTATGGATTCAAAAAAGAGAATTATGATAAAAAAATATTCTTGAATGGAGTGATCAATAGAAAAGATGCCACTATAAAAGAAATATTAAAATTTTTGAAAAAAACCTATTGTGGGAATGTAGGTTATGAATTTATGCATATTTCTAATCCAGATGAAAGAAAATGGTTTAGAGATAGAATTGAGCAAGACGCTAATGCTCTTGAATTTACTAAAAATGGTAAAGAAGCAATTTTAAATAAGTTAGTTCAGGCAGAGGGTTTTGAAAAATTTCTAGCAACAAAATATGTTGGAACCAAAAGATTTGGTCTTGATGGTGGAGAAAGTTTAATTCCGGCATTAGAGCAAATAATAAAAATTAGCGGTCAATCACAAGTTAAAGAAGTTAAAATTGGAATGTCACACAGAGGTAGATTAAATGTCTTGGCAAATGTTTTACAAAAATCCTACAAAAGAATATTTAATGAATTTGCTGGTGAATTTGGCAATACATCGGATGAAGGAGCTGGAGATGTTAAATATCATCTAGGTGCTTCGTCGAATAGAGAATTTGATGGTAATTCTGTGCACGTAAGTTTAACAGATAACCCGTCTCACTTAGAAGCAGTTAATCCTGTAGTATTAGGCCAAACTAGAGCTAAACAGTTTTTTCATAAAGACAAAGAGAGAAATAAAGTAATTCCAATTTTAATTCATGGAGATGCTGCATTTGCAGGACAAGGAGTAGTAGCTGAATGTTTTGCTATGTCAGGATTGCCAGGTCATAATACAGGTGGAACAATTCATATTATTGTTAATAATCAAATAGGATTTACTACAAGTCCAAGATTTGCTCGTTCTTCACCATACCCATCAGATGTTGCAAAGATGGTTGATGCTCCAATAATTCATGCAAATGGAGATGATCCAGAAGCAGTTGTTTATGCGGCTAGAATAGCCTCAGAGTTTAGACTTAAGTTCAATAGAGATGTAGTTGTAGATCTAATTTGTTATAGAAGGTTTGGTCATAATGAGGGAGACGAACCATCGTTTACTCAACCATTAATGTACAAAAAAATAAGATCTCATCCTACACCTGTTAAGGTCTATGGAAAAAAATTGATAGATCAAAAAGTAATTTCAGATGAAGATTTAGAAAATGTAATTAAAAAATTTAAAGATTTACTTGATGATCAATTTAAAAATGCCAAAGACTATAAGCCTAAAATTGCTTGGTTTGAAGGAACATGGTCTGCATATAAACCTGAAAAAGGAAAAGATAAAAGAGGTGTAACAGGAGCAGATACTAAAAAGTTATTAGAAATTTCTGAAAAAATAAATTCATCATCAGATGATTTAAATTTACACAAAACAATAGTCAAAATATTAAATAATAGAAAAGAAGCTGTCAGAAGTGGATCTAATATTGACTGGTCAACAGCTGAAGCCTTAGCCTTTGGATCTTTGTTAGAAGAAGGTTATCCAGTAAGATTAGTTGGTCAAGACTCTGGAAGAGGCACTTTTAGTCAAAGACACTCTGTTTTAAGAAATCAAAAAGATAATAGTCGATATGTTCCATTAAATAATATTTCAAAAAATCAAAAACAATTTGAAGTAGTTGATAGTTTTTTATCTGAATTAGCTGTTCTAGGATTTGAGTATGGTTATAGTTTGGTTGAGCCTAATACACTTACTCTCTGGGAGGCTCAGTTTGGAGATTTTGCAAATGGTGCTCAGGTTGTAATTGATCAATTTATTGCATCAGGAGAAAGAAAATGGACAAGAGCTTCTGGACTAGTAATGTTGTTACCTCATGGATATGAAGGTCAAGGACCAGAACATTCATCAGCTCGACTAGAAAGATTTTTACAGTTATGCTCAAATGATAACTTGCAAGTTATGAATTGTACAACTCCGGCTAATTATTTTCATGCTTTAAGAAGACAAATGCACAGAGATTTTAGAAAACCTTTAATTATGATGACTCCAAAATCTTTACTTAGAAATAAATATTGTGTTTCAAATTTAGAAGATTTTAGTAAATCTAATTCTTTTCATAGAATACTTTGGGATCATGCAATAGATCCACAATCTAAAGGATTTATAAAGTTAAAGGAAAGTTCTAAAATTAAAAAAGTAATTTTATGTTCTGGTAAAGTTTATTTTGATTTATTAGAAGCTAGAGAAAAATTAAAAAAAGATGATGTAGTATTGTTTAGAATAGAACAGCTTTACCCATTTCCTGCAAAAACTCTTGTTAAAGAATTAAAACCGTATGCCGAGAATGCTAAATTTTTTTGGTGCCAGGAAGAGCCTAAAAATATGGGTGCTTGGTTCTCTGTAAGAGATTATATCCAATGGACATTGGATACTATTAAGGCTAATAATAACGAAATTTCTTATATAGGAAGAAGCCCAGATGCATCTCCTGCAACAGGATATGCGAAAAGGCATAATTCTCAACAACAAGAAATAATTAATAAGGTATTTGAATAATTATAAATGAGTGAAAAAATTGTAGTTCCAGTTCTTGGAGAAAGTATTACTGAGGCAACAGTAGCAAAATGGCTTAAAAATACTGGAGATGCTGTAGAAGCAGATGAGCCAATCGTAGAGCTTGAAACAGACAAAGTTAATCTTGAAGTACCATCGCCAGTAAAGGGTATTTTAACTGAAATAAATTCAAAAGATGGTTCGGTTGTAGAAGTAGGAGCATTGCTTGGTTTAGTATCAGAAAGTGGATCAGCAAGTTCAGTCAAAAAAGAAGAGATTAAAAAAGAAGAACCTATTCAAAAAGAGGATAATGTAATTAAATTAGATACATCTAAAAAAGAACCAAAAATTTTTGAGGAAACAGCAGAAAAAAATGATCTGCAAGAGCCATTGGTTTTAACTGATGAAGTTATAGAGGAGGAAACTCCAAAGAAAAAAATAGAAAAATCAGAACCTAAAACTAATATAGAAAGTCAAACACTTTCACCTGCAGTAAGAAAAATTGTTGTAGAAAATAAAATAGATATTAATTCAGTTCAAGGTTCAGGGAAAGATGGAAGAGTTTTAAAGGGTGATCTCATAAGTTTAATGGGAGCAAATCCACAGCCTTCAGAGAGAAAAGTTAAGTATGGTCAAGAAGAAAGAATTAAAATGACCAGACTAAGACAGACGATAGCTAAGAGATTAAAACAAGCTCAAGAAAATGCAGCTTTGTTAACTACATTTAATGAAGTTGATATGACTAATATTATGGAAATGAGAAAAGAAAATCAGCAAGATTTTCAAAGTCGTTATGGAATAAAATTAGGTTTTATGTCTTTTTTTGTTAAAGCGTGTGTTGTTGCATTAAAAAATTTCCCAGCAGTTAATGCTGAAATTGATGGCGATGAAATAATTTACAAAAATTATTATAATCTTAGTTTTGCTGTAGGAACTGAAAAAGGTTTAGTTGTACCTGTATTAAGAAATGCTGATGAATTATCATTTGCTGATATTGAAAAAAATATTAAAGAAATTTCAGAAAAAGCAAGAGATGGAAAATTAACTATTGAAGATCTTCAAGGCGGAACATTTACAATTAGTAATGGTGGTGTGTATGGATCAATGTTATCAACACCAATATTGAACCTTCCTCAATCAGGGGTACTTGGAATGCATAATATTGTTGAAAGACCTGTTGTGGTTGATGGAGAAATAAAAATTAGACCTATTATGTATTTAGCTTTGTCATATGATCATAGAATAATTGACGGCAAAGAGTCAGTTTCATTTTTAAAAATGGTTAAAGAAAATTTAGAAGACCCTAGACGGTTATTTTTGGATATTTAAATGTCAGAAAAATTTCAAGCAGTAGTAATTGGAGGCGGTCCTGGTGGATATGTTTGTGCTATTAGACTTGCTCAGCTTGGATTAAAAACAGCATGTATTGAGTCGAGAGGATCTCTTGGAGGAACGTGTTTAAATGTTGGATGTATACCTTCAAAAAGCTTGTTAAATTTGTCTGAGGAGTTTCACAAAGTTCAAAACTTATCTAGTAAAGGAATTGAAGTTGGTGAAGTTAAGCTAAATCTTGAAAAAATGATGAAAAGTAAAGATAAAGCAGTGACTATTCTTACTAAGGGGGTCGAGTTTTTATTGAAAAAAAATAAGGTGACCTATTACAAAGGAACTGGAAGTTTTAAATCTCAAAATGAAATCATAATTAAAGACGATCAAAATAAAGAGACTATTATTGAAGCTGAAAAAACAGTGATAGCAACTGGTTCTGTACCAGTGTCATTACCTGGAGTAGAAATTGATGAGAAAGTAATTGTTTCTTCAACTGGAGCATTAAAATTAGATAAAGTACCAAATAAAATGGTTGTAGTGGGGGGTGGTTACATTGGATTAGAGATGGGATCAGTTTGGTCAAGATTAGGAGCTGAAGTTCAAGTGGTAGAATTCCTAGATCATATTACTCCTGGTATGGATAAAGAAATTTCAACAGAATTTATGAAGATATTAAAAAAACAGGGCATCAAATTTAACATGCAAAATAAAGTTGAAGCTATTCAAAATAACAAATCAGGAGCAGTAGTTTCAACAGTTGATAAAGATGGAAATAAAAATAAATTTGAATGTGATGTTGTACTTATTTCAGTTGGACGAAAAGCAAATACCAATGGCTTAAATCTAGAATCTGTTGGAGTTGAACTGGATGAAAGAAAAAGAGTTAAAACAGACAATACATTTAAAACTAATATTGATAATATTTATGCGATAGGTGATGTTATAAGTGGGCCAATGCTTGCTCATAAAGCAGAAGATGAAGGAATTGCAGTTGCAGAAAATATTGTAGGTCAATCAGGCCACGTTAATTATGATACAATTCCTGGAGTTGTTTATACAACACCTGAAGTTGCGTCTATAGGTAAGACTGAAGAACAATTAAAAGAATTAAATACAAAATATAAAATTGGTAAGTTTTCATTCATGGCAAACTCTCGAGCAAAAGCTATAGATGATGCAGAAGGGTTTGTTAAAATTTTAGCAGACGAAACCACAGATAAAGTTTTAGGTGCACATATAATAGGTCCTCACGCAGGAGAACTTATTGCAGAAATAGGTGTTGCAATGGAATTTGGCGCAAGCTCTGAGGATATTGCAAGAACTTGCCACGCCCATCCAACATTTTCAGAAGCTGTTAAAGAAGCAGCATTATCAGTAGATAAAAGAGCAATACACTCTTAGTAATTTTTCATATTATTAAAATATGAAAGTACCGATTCTTTTACCCAATATATTTAATCATCCTTTTACTTATGAGAGTGATATTGATTTAAAAGTCGGTGATTATGTAGTTGTCCCTTTTGGCAAATCTAAAATTACAGGAATAGTTTGGGATGAATTTGAGAAAAAAAATAATAGAAACTTTAAGATAAAGAGTGTTTTGAAAAAGTTAGATGTAACACCTTTAAAAAAAACAACTATAAAATTTCTTAATTGGTTTTCTGAATACAATATAATTCCAAAAGGAATGGCTTTAAAACTAGTTTTGTTAAGTAGTAACGCTGTAGAAAAAATTCAAAAAGATGCTTACAAAATTTTTGATACAAATATTAAAAAAAATTCAATTGAACTTTCTGATGAACAAAAAAAATCCCTAAAAAAGATGAATGTTTCTAATCAAAAATTTAGAGTCCATGTTCTACAAGGAACAACAGGTTCAGGTAAGACCATGGTGTACTTTGAAGCTCTTAAAGACATTATAAACAAAGGTTTTCAAGGGTTAATCTTATTACCTGAGATTGGCTTAACAGGTCAGTTTGAAAAAAAATTTATAGAGTTTTTTGGTTTTACCCCTGCAGTTTGGCATTCTGGTATTACAAAAAAAAAGAAAGAAATTATTTGGAGTGGAATTGCAAATGGAGAAATTAAAGTTGTCATAGGTGCTCGATCATCATTATTCTTACCATTCAAAAAATTAGGTTTAATTATTGTTGATGAAGAACACGATCAATCTTACAAACAAGATGAAGGTGTTACTTATAATGCAAGAGATATGGCTATTTCAAGAGCATCATTTGAAAATATTCCTATCAATTTAATAACTGCTGTTCCTTCAATTGAAACTTATGAAAACGTTAAAAAAGGTAAGTATAGTATTTCTAAATTAGAAAAACGTTATCAAAACGCATCATTACCAAATTATGAAATAATTAATCTTAATGAAACAAAATTAGAAAAACAATCTTGGTTATCAAAAAAAATAATTGAGAAAGTAAATTTTCATCTTGATAAAAATGATCAGGTATTATTTTTTTTAAATAGACGAGGGTTTTCTCCACATGTACTTTGCAATAAATGCTTCAATAGTTACTCATGTCCCAATTGTTCAATTAATCTAGTTTACCATAAAAAAAAGAATAATTTATTGTGCCATTATTGTGGTTTTAAATCCTCTCTAAAAAGAACTTGTATAAAAGATGGGGATTGTGAATTTATTTTTAGTGGTCCTGGTGTTGAAAGAATATCTGAAGAGGTTAAAAAAAACTTTCCATCAAAAAAAATTGAAATTTTTTCAAGTGATACAATGAATAAAAAAAGTTCTAGTGAAAAATTAGAAAAAATAATTAATAATGAAGTTCAAATTTTAGTTGGAACCCAGTTAATTTCGAAAGGTTTTCATTTTCCAAGCCTTAATTGCATTGTTGTTGTTGATATTGATCTTTCTTCACAGGGACATGATTTAAGAGGAGCTGAAAAAAATTTACAGTTGTATCATCAACTAGCTGGTCGAGCTGGAAGAACAGGAAAACCTGCAACTGTGTATTTTCAAACTTACAATACAAATACTAAAATGATTTCAGATTTAACTAATAGTAATCCTGATATTTTTCTTGATAGAGAATTAGATATTAGAAGACAAAACAAGCTACCACCATTTCAAAGATTTATTTCTCTAATCTTAACAGGAGATAATGAGGTCAAATTAGAAAAAGAAGCCTTTTATTTTAAAAACTTTATTGAAAAAAAAATTAATGGAACTGTGTTAGGACCTGTTAGTGCACCAATTTTCAGATTAAAAAGGAAATTTAGAATAAGAATGTTAATTAGGGGTTCAAAATCTCTCAAATTACAGAACTCAATCGCTCAAATTATCCCAAATTACAAATTTTCATCAGGAATAAAACTTTCAGTTGATGTTGATCCAATAAACTTCAATTAACCTTTAAAAAAAGGACTTTTTAACGAATGTGCTACTTGAAGACATTATAGTCATATGCTAATTAGAGCGTGATTTTAAAATAATCTTCAACATAACAGAGGTACCAAGTTGAGTAAAAATAAGGGATTTTCAATAACTTCAGCTGATAGATATTCTTTAGCTTTGTATGAGCTTGCAAGTGAAAATAATATTCTTTCACAAGTAGAAGATCAATCTTTATCTATCTTAAGTTTGATTTCATCAAGTAAAGATTTTTCAAATTTAATTAAGGACCCTACAAATAACCAAGAAGATCTTTTAAAAGTTTTAGACAATATTTCTAATAATAATAAATTTGAAAATTTATTAAAAAATTTTTTAAGTTTTTTAATCACTAAAAGACGTTTTTTTTACGTAGAACAAATTTTAAAGAGTTTTATTGAAACTTGTTCAAAAAAAAGAGGAGAATTAAAAGCAGAATTAAAATCTGCAAAAGAATTATCTGGTGACGAAATTTCTAAAATCACAGATGAGCTAACGAAAAACTTTAGCTCTAAAATAAAATTAAACTACAAACATGATCAAAGTTTAATAGGAGGCTTAGTAGTGCAAGTTGGAAGTACTATGGTGGACACCTCAATTAAAAATAAATTACAACAAATCGAAAACAGAATGATAGAGGCATAAATGGAAATAAATCCTTCAGAAGTAACAAAGATACTAAAAGAACAAATTAAAAATTTTGGTGATAAAGCAGAAGTAACCGAAGTTGGGCAAGTATTATCAGTAGGAGATGGTATCGCTAGAATTTATGGTCTTGATAATGTTCAGGCTGGAGAAATGGTAGAGTTTGCTGATGGTTCCAAAGGTATGGCTTTAAACTTAGAAAGCGAAAATGTTGGTGTTGTAATTTTTGGAGATGACAGAAATATTAAAGAAGGTGATACAGTTAAAAGAACTGGAAACATTGTTGATACTCCAGTTGGAAAAGAATTGTTGGGTAGAGTTGTTGATGGATTAGGAAATCCAATTGATGGTAAAGGACCTTTAGATAAAAGTGTTAAAAAAAGCAGAGTTGAAGTTAAAGCTCCAGGAATTATTCCAAGACAGTCAGTTAGTGAGCCTATGCAAACAGGTTTGAAATCTATTGATAGTTTGGTGCCAGTTGGAAGAGGACAGCGTGAGTTAATTATTGGTGATAGACAAACAGGTAAAACTGCGGTTGCAATCGATGCGATTATTAACCAAAAGAAAATTAATGAGTCTGGTGACGAGAAACAAAAACTTTATTGTATTTATGTTGCGATTGGTCAAAAAAGATCAACAGTAAGACAAATTCAAAAAACATTAGAAGAAGCTGGAGCAATGGAGTACACAACAATTGTTGCAGCAACAGCATCTGACTCTGCGCCCCTTCAGTTTTTAGCGCCTTACACAGGGTGTGCAATGGGTGAATATTTTAGAGATAATGGAATGCATGGATTAATTATTTATGACGATTTATCTAAGCAGGCTGTTGCTTATAGACAGATGTCTCTACTTTTAAGAAGACCTCCAGGACGTGAAGCTTACCCTGGTGATGTATTCTATCTACACAGTAGATTGTTAGAAAGAGCTGCGAAATTAAGCGATGAACATGGTGGAGGTTCTTTAACAGCACTTCCAATTATTGAAACACAAGGTGGTGACGTGTCAGCGTTTATTCCAACTAACGTAATTTCAATTACAGATGGTCAAATTTTCTTAGAAACTGAACTTTTTAACCAAGGGATTAGACCTGCTATCAACGTAGGTTTATCTGTTTCTAGGGTTGGTTCTTCGGCACAAACAAAAGCGATGAAAAAAGTTTCTGGATCAATGAAACTAGAATTAGCACAGTACAGAGAGATGGCTGCTTTTGCTCAGTTTGGTTCTGATTTAGATGCATCAACACAACAACTTTTAAATAGAGGATCAAAATTAACTGAACTTCTTAAACAAAAACAATATTCGCCAATGACAGTAGCTGAACAAGTTATTTCGGTCTTCTGTGGAGTAAAGGGGTATTTGGATGATATTGAATTAAAAGATATTGCTGAGTTTGAAAACAAAATCATTGAGAAATGTAAGTCTGACAAACCTGAAATAATCGAATCAATTCAAAGTTCAGGTAAACTTGAAGACGATAAAGAAAAATTATTAATTGAAGTAATTACTCAGTTAAAGGAAAACTTTAAATCTTAATTTATTATGGCAAGTTTAGACGACCTTAAAAAAAGAATAGCTAGTGTAAAATCTACACAGAAAATTACAAAAGCTATGAAGATGGTAGCGGCGGCAAAACTTAGAAGAGCCCAGGAAAGTGCTGAGAAGGGAAGACCTTATTCTGAAAAAATGAATAATATTATTCTTAATCTTTCTAGTGGGATTTCAGATAAAGAAAATGCTCCAAAATTATTATCTGGATCAGGTAATGATAAAGTACATCTTTGTGTTGTGATGACTTCAGACAGAGGTCTATGTGGTGGATTTAATTCAAACATAATTAAAAAAGCTAAAAGCTATTTTGCAAAACTTGTAGATGAAGGAAAAGATTTAAAGATTATTACTGTAGGTTCTAAAGGTAATGACCAACTTAAAAGAGCATATGGTGACAAGATAATCGCAAATATTTCATTCAAAGAATCTAAACATGCTAATTATTTTGATGCAGAAAAAGTTGGTAAAATGGTTATAGAAAAATTTGAAGCTGAAGAGTTTGATGTTTGTACTATTTTTTATAATCAATTCAAAAATGTAATCACGCAAATTCCTCAAGCACAACAAATAATCCCTTTGAATGTTGAAAATTCAGAAGAAGAGAAATCTGAGGATAGTTATGAGTTTGAACCAGATGAAGATGAAATTTTAAGCAATTTATTACCAAAAAATATTTCAACACAAATATTTAAGGCAATGTTAGAGAATTCAGCTAGTGAACAGGGCTCAAGAATGAGTGCAATGGATAACGCAACCCGGAACGCAGGTGAAATGGTTGACAAGCTTACTATTGAGTATAATAGAAGTCGTCAAGCAGCAATTACTAAAGAACTAATAGAAATCATATCAGGAGCAGAGAGTTTATAATTATGAGCAAAGGAATAATTACACAAGTTATTGGAGCAGTAGTAGACGTAAAATTTGATGGAAATCTTCCAAAAATTTTAACAGCCTTAGAATGTAAAAATGGAGACAACAGACTAGTTTTAGAGGTTGCTCAGCACTTAGGAGAGTCTACTGTTAGAACAATTGCAATGGATGCCACTGAAGGATTAAAAAGAGGCGATGAAGTAATTGATACTAATGAACCGATCCAAGTACCTGTTGGACCTGAGACATTAGGAAGAATTATTAATGTTATTGGAGAGCCAATTGATGAAAGAGGAGAAGTTAAAACAAAAGAAACTTGGCCTATTCACAGAGCTGCTCCTGAGTTTAATGAACAGTCAACTGAAACAGAAATCTTGGTTACAGGTATTAAAGTAATTGATTTGTTAGCACCATATGCAAAAGGTGGAAAAATTGGACTATTCGGTGGAGCTGGAGTTGGAAAAACAGTTTTGATTATGGAATTAATTAACAACGTTGCAAAGGCACATGGTGGGTTTTCAGTTTTTGCAGGTGTTGGAGAAAGAACTAGAGAAGGAAATGATTTATATCACGAGATGATAGACTCAGGTGTAATCAAAAAAGATGGAGCTGGATCTAAAGCTGCATTAGTTTATGGACAAATGAATGAACCTCCAGGAGCTAGAGCTAGAGTTGCACTAACAGGATTAACTGTAGCAGAGTATTTTAGAGATCAAGAAGGTCAAGACGTTCTTTTCTTCGTAGATAACATTTTCAGATTTACACAAGCAGGTTCTGAGGTATCAGCGCTATTGGGTAGAATACCATCAGCAGTTGGATATCAGCCTACACTTGCAACTGATATGGGTAACCTTCAGGAAAGAATTACAACTACTAACAAAGGATCAATTACTTCAGTACAAGCTATTTATGTACCAGCTGATGACTTAACTGACCCTGCGCCGGCAACTTCATTTGCTCACTTGGATGCAACTACCGTTCTTTCAAGACAAATTGCAGAGATAGGTATTTATCCTGCGGTTGACCCACTTGATTCTACTTCAAGAATTTTGGACCCAAGAATTGTTGGTGATGAGCATTACAGAGTTGCTAGAGAAGTTCAAAAAATCTTACAAACTTATAAATCTTTACAAGATATTATCGCCATTTTAGGTATGGATGAATTATCTGAAGAAGATAAATTAGTTGTAGCCAGAGCTAGAAAAATACAAAGATTCTTATCTCAACCATTCTTTGTTGCAGAAGTATTTACTGGTTCTCCTGGTAAGTTAGTTGATCTAGATTCAACAATAAAAGGCTTTGCTGCTATTTGTAAAGGTGATTATGATCATTTACCAGAAGCTGCTTTTTATATGGTTGGAACGATAGAAGAGGCAATAGAAAAAGCTGATAAAATGGCCAAGGAAGCTGCTGCTTAATGAGTGAAGAGTTTAAGATTGAGATAGTAAACCCAGAAAAATCTTTTTTAGTTAAAGAGGATGTTTCAGAAGTTGTTGTACCTGCTTTTGAAGGAGAAATGGGTATACTTAAAGATCACATTTCTATTATCTCATTTTTAAAACCTGGAATTATCAAAATTTTATCTAAATCTGGAGATGAAAACTATTATGTTGAGGATGGGATCGTTGAGTTTAAAAATAATAATTTATCAATTTTAACTAGCTCAATTTTCAATCTTACAGATTTAGATAAGTCTAAACAACAAGACTTACTCAAATTGGCTGAAGAAGAAGCAGGCAAGCCTGATATTTCTGATCAATCAAAATATTTAGTTGATCAAAAAATTGAAGTATTAAGATCTCTTAATTAATAATTTTTCTAACTTTTTCTTGAAGTTCTTTATAAACGTGTAGTTTAAAATCGACTACTACTTCTGTAATTTGATCAAGGTCTATCCATTTCCAATCTAAAAACTCTGGATTTTTAGTTTTAATATCAATTTCTTTTTCATCTCCAGTAAATTTCATTAAAAACCATTTTTGTTTTTGGCCTTTGTATTTACCTTTCCAAATAATTCCTAATAAACGATCAGGAAGTTCATAGGTAATTGTACCATCTAACTCTTTTATTAATTCAACACTTTTTACACTAGTTTCTTCTTCTAGTTCTCTATAAGCTGCTTGTAAAAAATCCTCACCTTCATCAACTCCTCCTTGCGGCATTTGCCAAAATTTTTTTGCATTATCTATTCGTCTTGCTACGAAAACTTTATTTTCATTATTTAGCAAAATTATTCCCACCCCAGTTCTCAAGGGTAGTTCACTAAAGTTCTTATTCATATTAACCGTTAAGTAGTTTTATTGCGTAATTTAATTGATTATCAGTATCAGTTTTAATTCTAAAATCATCACCTTCTTCATTTACTTCGATATCTGGTCTTACGCCAACTTCAGATATAGATTTTCCAGATGGAAGGTAATATTTTGCAACTGTTAATCTTATAGCTCCTTTATTTTTTAAAGGAATAATTGACTGCACAGATCCTTTACCATAACTATTCTCTCCAATTAATATAGCTCTTTTGTGATCTTTAAGTGCACCCGCAACAATTTCTGATGCTGAGGCAGAACCATAATTAATCAATACTACTAAAGTTTTTCCATCAGTAATATCTCCCTTTCTAGCAAACCATTTTCTATTTTCTGATTTTTTTCTACTTTTTGTCGAAACTATTTCTCCATTATCTAAAAAAAAGTCTGAAATTTTTATTGCTTGAGTTAATAGTCCACCAGGATTATTTCTTAGATCTAAGATGAATGCTTTTAAGTTTTCATTTTCTTTTAACTTTTTGATTTTTTCTTTTATTTGATCACTGCTATTATCATTGAAAGAAGTTAATCGGATGTAACCAATGTTGTTTTCTAAAAGGTCTGATTTAACTGATTGAATTTCAATTATTTCCCTTGTTATTTTAAATGTAAGAGCTTTTTTTTCTCCACGTCTTCTTACAGTAAGTTCAATTTCAGTACCGACAAGACC
>Ga0255766_10000631_pt1 | contig 32114 bp, 31 predicted proteins | sample 071ome_23_FD_179966 | JGI IMG/M metagenome (GOLD analysis project Ga0255766, IMG submission 179966) | Coastal salt marsh microbial communities from the Groves Creek Marsh, Skidaway Island, Georgia - 071403BT metaG (version 2) | ecosystem: Environmental > Aquatic > Marine > Intertidal zone >...
CAATCAACTGGGATCTTATTGAAAAGTAGACTTATCATTTGATTTGAACATGAACAGTATAAAAATTTGTAATAGACAGGTTGGTTTTGATGAGACTCCTCTTATCATTGCAGAAATTGGAATTAATCATGGAGGATCTTTAGATATTGCTTTTGCTATGGTGGATGCTGCCTATGCTTCAGGCGCAGAAGTAATTAAACATCAAACACATATAGTAGAAGATGAGATGAGTAAGGAAGCTCAAAACGTCATACCAGGAAATTCCAATAAGTCAATTTATCAAATAATGTCAGAATGTGCATTAACTGAAATTGAGGAGATTAGACTAAAAAATTATGTTGAGTCTAAAGGGATGATTTTTATTTCTACCCCTTTCTCAAGGGCCGCAGCAGATAGACTAGAGCATATGGGGGTTTGTGCCTATAAAATTGGATCTGGAGAATGTAACAATTATCCTCTAATTGAGCATATCGCAAAATTTGGCAAACCAATGATTATCAGCACTGGCATGAATGATATTGACTCTATAAGAAAAACAGTTTCAATACTTGAGCGTAATCAAATTGAATATGCTTTACTGCATACAACCAATCTTTACCCAACTCCTTCACATTTAGTTAGACTTGGAGCTATGACTGAATTAAAGAATGCATTTCCAAATGCTATTATTGGGCTTTCTGATCATACTACTTCAAATCTTGCCTCTTTTGGTGCTGTTGCATTAGGAGCATCAATTATTGAGAGGCATTTCACAGATTCGATGGAAAGGTCTGGACCAGATATTGTGAATTCTATGGATCCAATTGCATTAAAAGAATTGATTGTTGGATCTAAAGAGATTGCATCTATGAGAGGTGGAAAAAAAATAGCCTTGCCTGAAGAGAAAGTTACCATAGATTTTGCATTTTCTACCGTAGTCACTATTGCTGCAGTAAGAAAGGGTGAAATTTTTACTGAGAAAAATATTTGGGTTAAGCGCCCTGGAACTGGACCTATTAAAGCTGAGCTCTATTATGAAATACTTGGAAAAAAAGCAAAAAAAGATATTCAAAGTGACCGTCATTTATCCTGGGAAGATATTGAATAGCTATGAACAGTAAAAAGAAAATAACTTTTCTAACTGGAACTAGAGCAGATTTTGGAAAATTAAAATCGCTTATCAAGGTTGTTGAAAATGATGATAGTTTTGAATCAAATGTTTTTGCTACAGGTATGCATCTTAATGCATATTATGGCTACACCATTGATGAAATATACAAAAATAAAATTAAAAATGTTTTCCCTTTTATCAATCATGAAAATAATGAATTTATGGATAGAACTCTTTCTAAGACTATCGAAGGTTTCTCTCATTTTGTTCATGAAAATTCACCTGATTTGATAGTAGTTCATGGCGATAGAGTTGAAGCTTTAGCTGGTGCGATTGTAGGTAGTTTAAATAATATTCTTGTTGCTCATGTTGAAGGTGGAGAGCTTTCTGGTACTATTGATGAACTAATTAGGCACTCTATAACAAAGTTATCTCATATTCACCTAGTTGCCAATGAAAAAGCCAGAAAAAGGCTAATTCAACTTGGAGAAATTGAAAGAGATATACATATTATTGGCTCACCGGACATTGATATCATGTCTTCTAGACTTCCTGAAATTGAAGATGTAAAAAACTACTATGAAATAGCATTTAGTGATTACGCTATAGCGATGTTTCACCCTGTAACTACAGAATATGATCTAATTACCACTCAAATTAAAATCTTTGTAGATTCCTTAATTGAAAGTGATGAAAATTATGTTTTGGTATATCCTAATAATGATAAAGGCTCGAAGGAGATACTTAAGGAGTATGCCAGATTGACCGAGAATAGAAAATTTAAAATATTCCCATCCCTGAGATTCGAATTCTTTCTTACACTCTTGAAATATTCAAAATTTATTATTGGTAATTCTAGCGCAGGTATAAAGGAGGCTTCCTTTTTTAGAACCCCGACTATTAACATAGGCACTAGACAGTTAAATCGAGATTCTAGTATTTCTGTTCGCAATGTAGATTTAATAAAAACCGAAATTTTAGATGCAATTGAGAATATTTCTAAAATTGATTTTGAGCGGAATAATGCAAATTATTTGTATGGTAGGGGAGATAGCGATAAAAGATTTCTCAAACTTATTCATAAGAAATCTTTTTGGAGCACAAATATTCAAAAACAATTTCAGGAGCGGTAAATTTGTGTAAAGCTTTAGCAATAATTCCAGCAAGGGGTGGCTCAAAAGGCATCAACAGAAAGAATTTGTTCAGTGTCAATGGTTGCCCATTAATCTACTGGACAATTAAGGCTGCAAAAGAATCTAAATATATATCAGATATTGTAGTTTCCTCAGATGATGAGGAAATACTGGAATATTCAAAGCGACAGGGTCTAATTTCTATAAATAGGCCAAGTAATCTTGCCAAAGATGAATCATCGATGGATAGTGTCATTTCTCATTCAATAAATGAGCTTCTATCTCAAGCTAAAGAGTATGACAACTTCATTCTTCTTCAGCCAACATCACCACTTAGAGATTCTGAAGATATTAATACGGCATTCGAATTTTTTTATCGCTCAAATGCTAAAAGTTTGATAAGTGTTTGCAAAGTAAATAATAAATATTTAAAGTCGTTCTATGAGGATGCTAATGGATTTATCAAAGGAATTGCAAATGATAACTTTCCTTTTATGAGGAGACAAGATTTACCTCATATTTACCTATCTAATGGAGCCATCTATATATCATCTATAAAGGAGTACTTTAAGTTCAATAGTTTTATGACGGCCAAGACCATAAAGTTCGAAATGCCCATTAATAAAAGCGTTGATATTGACAGTTTGAAAGATATTGATATTGCTGAGGAGTGCTTTAAAAATATATTAAAATAGTATTGTTTCTACAATATCTGCATAACAGATTATCCCCATGAAGACTCTGTCCATAGATTTAACCTATCAGCCTGTTGGTGGAGCACTTTCTCAAATTATTGAAATAATTTGTAATCTATCGGAGTACCAGTTTTCAAAAATTATTTTTTTCACAACACAAGAAAATAGATATCTCTTTGATGGGATTAAAGATGAGAGAGTTGTTATTCATGATGTGAATTTCGGACATACTCAAATTTTTAGAAGATTAATATGGGCGCAATGTCTGTTGCCTTTTTTAATTCTTTTTAAGAAGATTGATATACTCTTTTGTCCTGGAAACATATCTCCAATCCTTTCGTTTAGAAAGAAAGCTCAATGGATTGGTACAGTTGGACCATTTGAAAAAGGTTTTATAAAGCCTTTTCCTTTTTTCCAAAAGTTTATACTTTTTTTTTCTAAATATTTAATGATATTTTCGTCACATACATCAGATCTAGTCTTTTTTGAGTCTAACTACACTAAGAACTTATTTACAGAAAAATATAGATTAAAAAAAGATAAAGCTGTAGTTCTTCATATTGGAAAAGATAATTTTTATCAACCAAAGAAGAAGGATGCAGGAGAAAAATACATTCTTTCTGTATCTCATCTTTATCCATATAAAAATTTTCATACACTAATTAATGCTTTCTTCGAGATATCAATTCAAGATCCAAATATAGATTTGCTTATTGCAGGTTCGGTTGTCGACAAAAGTTACTTTGAAGATTTAATGAGCCTCATCAAGGAACTAAACATTGAAAATAGAGTATTTTTTCTTGGTAGGGTAGAAAAAGATCAATTAAATTATTTATATAGTAATTGTTTGTTTTTTGTCTTTCATTCTCCATTTGAAAATTTTGCATACACTTTAATAGAGGCGATGAGCTGTGGAGCAGCAATTGTTTCTACCAATACTACAGCTATGCCAGAAACTTGTTCCGATGCAGCAATTTACTTTAATCCTTACTCTGTAAAAGAATTAGTAAAATGTATGAAATTTTTTATTGATAACCCAGAAAATATTGGGATTTATAGTGATAAATCTTTGAATCAAGCCAAAATTTACCCAAATTATGAAGAAATAAATAAGGAAACTGGTAAGTTTCTTAATGAAATATGAGACTATGGTGAATAGAGTATTAATTACAGGCGGAGCTGGGTTTATTGGATCGAATCTTATAGAAAACCTGCTAAAAAATCATATTGATGTAGTAACTATTGATAATCTGTCCTCTGGAAGAATTTCAAACATTCAAAACTTTATCAGTAGCATAGATTTTATTGAGTCAGATATTGAGAGCTTCAACCTTGAAGTTTTGGAGAATATTGATGCTGTAGTACATTTAGCTGCCCAGCCTTCTGTTCCAATCTCTTTGGAAAATTTTAAATCGAGTAGTACGACTAATTTGATTTCCTCAGTAAATATTATCAGTTTTTGTATTGAAAGAAAAATTCCCCTAGTCTATGCATCTTCTTCTGCCATATATGGTGAGTTAGAATTTGGCTCAGATTTGTCAGAGGATATCGATTTACTTAGTCCTTATGCCGCAGATAAAAAAATGTTAGAGACCTATACTGGAGTTGCACATAAAGCTTATGGATTAAGAAGTATTGGATTAAGGTTTTTTAATGTATACGGCCCAAAACAGGATCCTAATAGTGATTACTCAGGAGTTATTTCAATCTTTATTGAGAAAATGCTCAATAATGAAAATGTACATCTTCGCGGTGGTTATCAAACAAGAGATTTTGTTTATATTGATGATGTAGTTAAGTCAATAATTGCATCTTTAAAAGTCCTCGAAAGGGAGGATATCTATGATTGTATAAATGTCCTAACTGGAAATTCAATCTCCATTGAGAGTCTTCTAAATAAAATATCTAGCCAACTAGCTATTACTCCAATTGTGAAAAAAGTTCCTCTTCCAATTGGAGATCCTGAAAAATCAGATGGCAATACTTCAAAACTGAAAAAAACTTTAGGACTTGATTTAAAAAGTTTTACAGATCTTAATTCGGGTTTGTCAAAAACTATAAATTACATCAGAAATTATGAGGCTTAATCAAAATCTAAACAATGAGCTGGATAAAGATTTTGACTGGATTATCATCGGGGGAGGAATTAGTGGAATTTCGCTTGCAGAGATCTTAACAAGACAAGGAAAATCAGTTCTTCTTCTTGAAAAGAACAATTTATTAGCCTCTGAGACTTCTAAAATTTTTCATGAATGGCTTCATACTGGAGCACTATATACTTTATTGCCAGACAAACTATTAACTCTACGATATATGATTGGAGCAATTGATGATTTACTAGAATATTATAGTGGCTTCAAATCAATGAACCTAGAGGCATCAATTTCTGGACTAAAGGTTAAAAATCCAGGCTGGTATAACAATGATCCAATTTATTACAAGTATAAGAGAAGAGTTTTTAATCCATTATGGACTTCATTAGTATCAAAATCTATTAGTCTTGTCGATGATATTAGTAATCATGACTGGTTGAGAAAAAAAGCAGGTGAGCAATATGGATATAAATTCCCAAATTTTAATTATTGGTATAAAAATATCCCAAGGCAGCTTAATAGGAAAAGATTTACAGAAGTTATTAGCTCGGATCTTACTATTAATTCAAGACTATTGATTAATGATATTCTATCAAATGCAATATCTAATGGCTTAAATTGGAAAACTTCAGCAGAAGTCATAAAAATTGATGAGCATAAGAATTACGTATCCGTTCTTACAAAAAAAGAAAAAAAGGCAATAACTGCTAAGAACTTAATAATTGCCGCACCAGATCTACTGTCAAAATTTATGGGTTACAAAATTAACACAGGGTATGCGCCTATTCACATTGTAGATAATGTTCCAGAAGATATGAACAACTTTGTAGAGCTTGATATCAAGAAAACTAATTGTATAAATTTGTTAAAAAAGGAAAGTGGTATTGGCCAAGCTGGTGGTATAACTATTTCATCTCCAAATAAAGTTCAAGAATATTCGGATTTTATTATCACTCAACACAAAAAAATAAACCCAAATATTAAATCAATTGGCAGCTATATTGGGATAAAGAAAGAACTAGTTAGCGCGAAAGAAAATAGAAACTATCTTTATCATATTGCTAAGCATAACAACAGAATCTGGTCTGTAGTTTTAGGAAAATTTACTCTTTTCTCAAGCATGGCGCCAGAGTTTTATAGAAGGGCTTATAAGTTGAACCCCGATAAAAGAATTGACCCAGTACAATCAGCCCTTCCAGAAAGAATTGTTTCAGATGCTTCATGGCAAGAGATTGCAAAAAATTATAGGAGAATTTAAATGGGAATGATTAAGGTTCCAGAAAAATCGATAGCCTTTTTTAAAGACAACTTTCAAGAAATTATTGATTCTGGTGAGCTTGCTGAGGGTAAATGGAATATGAAGGTTGCCGAACTTGCAATGAATTATTCTTCCACAAAAAATGCATTAACAACTAATTCTAATGGTTCAGGCATTTTTACTATTTTGTATTTGTTAAAACAATTAAGAGGCTATAAGAATTTTTTCATTCAGAGTAATACTATGTATGGTGTTCAGACTATGTCAATGACTACAGGGTTAAATCTATCCGGATTTGTGGAATGTTCAATTGATTATTTAATGCCAACATATGAAGATTTTAAAAAGTTTGTTAAAACGCTTGATAATCCTAGTGAGAATGTTTTTTTAATTACTCATATTGGCGGTTGGGTCAATCCAGATATAGAGCAAATAGCTAATTTATGCAATGAGTTAGGTATTGCTCTGGTAGAAGATTGCGCACATAGCTATGGTTCGACTTTAAGAGGTAGACACACTGGTTCTTTTGGAGTAGCAGGAGTATATTCGCTATACGCTACCAAGGCAATTACTGCTGGAGAAGGCGGCATTATTGTTACGAATGATGAAGAGTTGTCACATTATGCTGCTAGATTTGTCATTTATGATCGTTTTCAACAAGAATTGAACTCGGGAGTTAATCTGCGTATGTCTGAAATCTCCGCACTTTTTGCATATTCAATCCTTCAATATTCCGAAGATATAATCTCTCAGAAATATTCAATTGCTAATAGATATATAGAAGTCTGTGAAGAAAAATCTATTAATTTTATTAATCCCTCCTCAGCTGGTCAAAGATCTAATCTCTATAAATTTATCCTAATCTCTAAGAATGAAGCTGAGAGGAAAAGAATCTCAAAAATTAAAACAAGGACATCTTCTGTATATGATTATGCTCTCGGGAAAGACTCAAAGCTTGTTTCAAAAAACCATGTTTGTCTCCCAATTTGGTATAAGTTAGACAATAGTGAAATAGAGAGAGTCTTAAAAGAGATTTCAGGTATTTAATTAATGAAAAAAATTCAGGTCTATACTTTAGTTAAGGAGCTTTTGACTTATGTTCCTAATGCTCAAAAGATAAAATTAATCTATATTTTTTTACTTACTATTGTAAGTTCTGTCTTGGAGGTAATCAGTCTTGGAGCTGTTGTCCCTTTTATAGCAGCACTTAGCAATGCTGACCTATTCTTTCAGGATGAAATATATTTACCATATTTGAATTTTTTTAATATAAGTTCAACCGATACTTTAATTATATTCTTAACATTTGTTTTTGGTATTTCAGCTCTACTCGCTGGAATTTTTAGAATATATTTGTTGCGATTTACTCTTATTACTTCAGCAAATATTGGCTCATATTTGAGTACTAGAGCCTTCAAAAATATTTTAAAAAAACCATATATTTTTCACCTCCAAAACAGCAGTTCTGAGCTAATCAATGGTATTGTTAGAAAAGTAAAGATTTCATCTGCAGTAATTGCATCTGTTGTGACAGTTGCAACATCATTAATTATATTTATTTCAATTTTCACCACCCTATTGTTTATTAATTCTCATGTAGCAGTTATTGCAGGAATAATTTTCTCTATTGTTTATTTTATTATTTCAAGAATTTCGAAAAAAATTTTGTACACTAACAGTGCAATTATTTCCTCAGAATCCAATAAAGAAGTGAAATCTTTACAAGAGGGAATTGGCGCAATAAGAGATGTAATTCTTGATGGGGCTGAAGATTTACATTCGTCTTATTACTCTAAATCCGTAAAGAGGCTTCAATTAAAAAATGCTTCAAATGCCTTTATTAATCAATATCCGAGATTTTTAATGGAATCCGTAGGTCTTTTGTTGGTAACAGGGTTATTATATTTTTCTCATTCAAAACTCGGGGATGTTAGCCAGTATTTTCCTATTCTGGCAGCTCTTGCTCTTGGCGCTCAAAGAACACTTCCTCTTTTACAGTCTATTTATGGAAATTGGACTCATGCCATAGGAAACTATGAGGTAATTAAAGATGTAAATGAAATTCTTTATATAGATAGTAAAGATAATTTAAATAATCTAGATGATGATGTTGTAGTGTTTAAAGATGCTATTAAGTTCAAAGATATTGAAGTAAGGTATCCAAATAGTCGAATTCCAGCTATATCTAAAATCAACTTAAAGATCAATTCTGGTGATAGAATTGCAATTATTGGTGAAACTGGCTCAGGAAAAAGCACATTTCTTGATCTATTAATGGGTTTTTTGCCAATTGATGATGGAATCCTAACAATCGACAGTAAGCAAATTACAAACGATAATTATAAGAGTTTGAGAGCACTAGTATCCCATGTGCCTCAACACATTTTTTTAGCAGATATAACATTTACTGAAAACATTGCTTTTAATACTCCACCTCATTTAATTGACTTTGAGAGAGTTAAATATGCAGCAAAAAAAGCGCAAATTTATGATTTCATAATAAGTACTGAAAATGCTTTTGACACAATTGTTGGCGAGAGGGGTTCTAGGTTAAGCGGAGGGCAAATGCAAAGAATTGGAATTGCACGAGCGCTTTATAAAAAATTCAAAATTTTAGTTCTAGACGAGGCAACAAGTGCATTAGACATTAATACTGAAAAGAAAATTATACAAAACATTTCTGAATTAGATATTAAACCTACAATTGTTATGGTAACGCATAGGCATTATTTTTTAGGGGATTTCGATAAAGTCGTAGAATTTTCTGGCGGCACAATTAAATCAGTAAGGTAATTTTAAATGTTTCATTTATATAAAGAAAAATACAACAAAATACCCAGCGCAGAAGAAATTGACTTCCTGGGTTTTTTAAACATTATAAGAGTTTTTATTATTGAGATAATTCTTATAATCGCTATATCAATTTTAACCATACAGGTCTTTTCACCAGTTAATTCAAGTACTGAATACTATGTCTCAGTTTCAAAATATCAACTTCAAACCAATTTGATTAATGATGAAGATCTAATCACACAATTAAATGATAACTTTGAGAATGTTTTGCACTTAGAACCATTCATCAAGAAATTTATTGATGAAAAATTTCAGAATAATTCCTTAATTGAGGCTTATCTTTTATCAGAAGAATCAAAATTATTTAATCTTAAATTGATTTCTAATCATAAATTAACTAAAAATCAAATTTCCGAACTACTCACTAAACTATTTGTTGGAAATATCAACGAGATAATCAATTTCAAGGCTAAAAGCAAGGTTAAACTTGAAGAGGATTCTCAAAGACAAATATCTGAAAAGCTGATGATGCTTTATTACCTTAAAGAGTTAGCGCAAGACAAACCAGCAAACAGCCCAGAATCAATTAAGATTATTACATCGCTCATAGATCAGGAAATAAACTTGTGGCCTAGAGGCCAATACGAAGTCAATAGACAGAAACAAATAAAAATATTAAGAAATATCGTATCTTCGTTTGAAAAAGATAAGCAATTTCAGTCATTAAATATTGACATAGAGTCTATTCAGCAAATTAATGACGTGATCAAGAAGCTTGAAGGGGATGATTCGCTTCCTCAGAGGATAAGGGTGCTTTATCTCATAGAGAAGCTATTGAAAGATAGGTCGAAAAAAAGTCCAGAACTAATTGAGATTATTACATCGCTCATAGACCATGATTTGAGTATATCCTCATATGGTCGAAATGAAGCTATTAGACAAAAAGAAATAACAATGTTGAAAGATCAAATTACATTGCTTGAAAATTATAAACGATTGTTTTCACTAGATATTGAGTTGAAAAATGAAAATAATGTTAGAGTTAAATCTAGATTCGATACTTTTATGGGATTTGCTTTTGGCGTGATTATTAGTTTATTTTTGATTTTAGTTCTCGTTCTGTTAAAGAGAAAAAATGCGTAAATTTGTAAAAATTATTGCAACTCATATTTTAAAAAGAAACTCAACATTAAAAAATTCACACAATGGTGAGATTTGTTATATTTTTGGAAACGGTGCCTCTTTAAAATACATGAATCTAAATCATTTTAATAATTACCCGACCATTGGATTAAATCATATTTGCCTTCATAAACAATTTGAAAATCTTGACCTGAGATACATAGTTCTAATCGAGTCATTTTTCTTTTATCCTTTTTTTAAGAATCCCTATAGCGGGAGATATCAATTTAATTATTTTTTTAAAGTTTTTTACAATTCAATAATTAATTCAAACAAAAATTTCAGAATATTTACCAATATTTCTAACATTTTGAATTTTTTCTTTTGGAGGAGATCTAATTATCTATATAGTTTTAATACGAAAACAATGACTTCAAAAAAAAATGATATAGCTGGGGAGTTTAGCTTTATGGATGGCGCTCTTGAAGCTGGGATTGCTATTGCTATAAATCTAGGTTTTAAAAAAGCAATTCTTGTAGGCTGCGATTATTTATTTAAACCAACATTTGCTGGCCACTTTTATGCTTTTGGGCCTGAAAAATTAATAAAAAATCAGAACCATAATGAGTATGAAAAACTCTTTAGTGAGTTAAAAAATAAAATTGAGTTAGAAGTTCTTACAATTAATCAAGATACAAAATATAGTTTAAAATCTCACAACTATACTTCGTATACAAATGAAGCCCCTTCTTATAAAGAGAATAACGAAATAGTAGATAAAAAATTTTTGGAAATTCTCAGGCAAGCAGTAGAAAAGAAACAATATGGGAATAAAATATAGAAATGTTTAATAGTAAAGTGATTTTTATATCCGGTGGTACGGGAAGTTTTGGTAAGAAGTTTACAAAAACTATATTAGAGAATTACACTCCCAAAAAAATAATAATTTTTTCAAGAGATGAACTCAAACAGTTCGAAATGCAGCAAGAATTTGATCATCCTTGCATGAGATTTTATTTAGGTGATGTAAGAGATTTAGACAGGCTAAAAACTGCCACTAATGGAGCTGATTTTATTATTCATGGTGCAGCTATGAAGCATGTTCCTGCCTCAGAATATAATCCCTTGGAATGCATTAAGACTAACATTAGTGGTGCTGAAAATATTATTTCAGCAGCGATTTTTAATAATGTTGAAAAGGTTATTGCACTATCTACTGATAAAGCTGCCAATCCAGTAAATTTATATGGCGCAACAAAACTTGCGTCAGATAAACTTTTTGTTGCGGCTAATAATATTACAGGAGATGCTAGAACAAGATTTTCCGTTGTCCGATACGGCAATGTTGTTGGTTCTAGAGGTTCAGTTGTGCCCTTCTTCAAAAAACTTATCTCTAATGGTGCTAAGAATTTGCCGATTACTCATAAGGATATGACTCGTTTTTGGATTACTCTTGAAGAGGGTGTGAATTTTGTTTTACGAAATTTCCAAAGAATGCATGGTGGAGAAATTTTTGTACCAAAAATTCCTTCAGTAAGAATTGTAGATTTGGCAGAGGCATTGGCACCAGAATTAGAGTTGGACTTTATCGGGATTAGACCAGGAGAAAAAATTCATGAGGTAATGTGCCCAAAAGATGATTCCTTTAATACAATTGAGTTTTCGAAGCATTTTGTTATCACTCCAACTATCAATCTTTTTGATTATTTTCATGACTACTCTAGAGATATGTTAGGCGAGAATGGTAAATTTGTAGAACAAAATTTTGAGTACTCCTCAGATAATAATTATTTCTTAAGTCAAACTGAAATCCAACAATATGATTTAAAGGCCGAGCTTTAATGATTCCATACAGCAAACAGGAGATATCTAGAGATGATATTGATTCTGTAATTAAAGTTTTAAAATCAGATTTTATTACTCAAGGTTCCAATGTTTTAAACTTTGAAAAATCTATTGCCGCATATTGCGGTACAGACTATGCAATTGCAGTCAATAGCGGTACTTCAGCCCTTCATCTGGCATGTTTATCTCTAGGTCTTGGTTCAGGAGATATATTATGGACATCTGCTGTTACTTTTGTTGCTTCTGCAAATTGCGGATTATATTGTGGAGCTGAGATTGATTTTGTTGATATAAGTAACCATGATTGGAATATTGATATCTTAGCACTTGAGAAGAAACTTGAGCAAGCAAAAAAAATTGATAAATTACCCAAGATATTAGTTGTTGTTCATTACGCAGGTAAGTCAGCTGATATGAATTCAATTTTTTCGTTATCAAAGAAATATAATTTTAAAATAATTGAAGACGCCTGCCATGCTCTTGGCGGAAGAATAGAAAAAAATATAATTGGTTCTTGCGTTAAATCTCATATCACATCATTTAGTTTTCATCCAGTCAAATCTATCACTACTGGTGAGGGTGGTATGCTTACAACTAATGATGAGGAGATAGCAAAGAAAATTAAGCTTTTAAGGTCTCATGGTATTACTAGAGATAAAGATATGATGATTAGTGATCCAAAAGGTGAATGGGAATATCAACAGATAGAACTCGGTTTTAATTATAGACTTAGCGATATTCACTCTGCTCTTGGCTTAAGCCAAATTAAAAAACTTGACTTATTTGTTAAAAAAAGAAATCAGATTGCAAAATTCTACGATGAAAACCTTGATCGAAATTTTTTAGATTGTCAAATGCAAGATGATTCCATATACTCTTCACGGCATTTGTACCCAATAAAACTTAAGAATAACTCAAAAAGCAGGGAAGAAATATACCAAAAATTAAGAAATAATAAAATTGGAGTTAATGTTCATTATATCCCTGTTTATAGACAGCCCTTTTATAGAAAATTTGGCTTTAAAAATAAAGATTTTCCAGTAGCAGAAAGTTTTTTCAAGGGTGCTTTATCTATTCCGCTATATCCCTCTCTTAGTAGAAAAAATCAAGATTATATTGTGTCAACGATTAATGAGTTACTCGCACAATGAAAAATATCAAGTCAAAAGTTGGAGTTTGTTCAAGATCTTTTTCTAGAAGTCCTGAACTTAGACAGAAACTTTTGCATAGGTATGCAAATGTTAAATTTAATGAATCAGGAGAAACCTTAAATCAAGATAGTCTTGTAGAATTTCTCAAAGATTGTGATAAGGCTATAATTGCGCTTGAGAAAATCGACAAAAGAATACTTAATGATCTTCCGAAACTTAAAGTTATTAGTAAGTATGGAGTTGGTTTGGATATGCTTGATCTTGATGCTATTAATCAAAGAGGCATATTACTTGGCTGGAAAGGTGGTTTAAATGCAAGGTCTGTTTCTGAATTGGTAATATCTAATGTAATTAATCTTTTAAGGCATATTAGCTCTTCAAACAAGAATGTAATAAATGGTGGATGGAAGCAATTTGTGGGAAGTCAATTAAGCGGAAAGACTTTTGGAATTATTGGCTGCGGCCATGTAGGCAAGGATTTAATAAAACTTCTTCAGCCATTTAATTGTAAAGTTTTGGTTAATGATATTAGAAGTGACAATGTAAATTTTTATGAAGAATACAATGTGACTGAGTTGGACATAGAAGAGCTTTTAGCAATATCAGATATAATTTCAATTCATACGCCTCTGGATAACTCCACAAAAAACATATTAAATAAGAGTCGCTTAAATTTAATTAAAAAAAACAGTGTCTTGATTAATGCTGCCAGGGGTGGACTTGTTGATGAGGTTGCTTTATTCGAATTTTTAAGAGATAAAAAGTTTTATGCTGCCTTTGATGTTTTACATGATGAGCCACCTGTTAATTTCAATTTATTGAACTTAGATAACTTTATTGTTACTCCCCACATTGGGGGAAGCGCAATTGAGGCAATAAATGCTATGGGTGAGTCAGCAATTATTGGCTTAGACCATAATTCACTAATTCAAGACCACTCATTTTGAAAAATCAATTAATACAATATTTGCCTCTTACTCGTCCGAGGTCTACATTAAAAATTCTATCAAAGCTTAATGAAGCAAAAGTTAACGTTATTCTTGATTTAGAGGATAGCGCTCAGGATATTTTTAATCTTGAAAACAATAAAAAACTTAAACTAGCTGCTAGGGATGGCTTGCGATATATTATTAAAAATCTTGATATTTCGACTATTGATATTGATATTTTCTTAAGAGTTAATTCAATAGACTCTGAATACTTTCAAGAAGATATAAGATTGATAAATTCAATTCTAAAAAAGGACAAGATTTTTTTTAGGGGAATCTTTCTCCCAAAAGTCAAATCTTTTAATGATGTAAAGATTATATTCGGTTCTTTAGATAAAGATTTGAGCGAGATTGATATAGTTCCTATGATTGAAACAAAGCAAGGATTGAACAATCTAAGTCAAATATTATCTGAGGATAAAAGAAAGATAATTAAATATCTGCATTTTGGACACTTTGATTACTGTCTAGATGCAAATATATGGCCATTTGTATACCCCAATAACGAAACTTTTTGGAGTCTTACAAATCATATTCTAGAAAAATTAGATCACAATATTGTCTATATTCATACTCCCTTTCCCTTTCCAAAGGATGAGAAACTTTTTTGGGCGTCTGTAAATCATCTAGAGCGTAATTACCCAGATAGAAATATTATGTTTGCGACCTTAAATGTTGATTTATCAATGAGTAAGCATCAAAAAAATATGAAAAAAATAGATTTTGTCCCTCCTCTAAACATTGACGAGTCTATTGATCTTGCAAAACATATTGTCTCTAATTTTGGTCCAAATAGAGCCAAAAAAAGGTCCTTTTCAGTTATTGATGAATGTTTTATTCCTCCTCATCAATATCTTGCTGCAGTAAAATTTCTAGATGGAATCAAAAAATAAAGACACAAATTTTCTTGAAAAAAGTCTTAGTGAGCAATTTATAAAAATTTTCAATGAGCTTGGCATAGAAAAGAATGACAATATTTTCATAACTGGAAATTTTAGTCACTTTGCTAAAATTAAGTTAAAAAAGAATAGAAAATTAGATATTTTTTACAATACTCTTAGATCCCAAATTGGCAAGAATGGTTCAATATTTTGCCCAACAGCTTCGATGAATATTTGTAATACATCCACTCCGTTTGATTTGCATAAAACATGCTCACATGAAATGGGCGCTTTGTCCGAATTCATCAGAAAGAAAGACTATTCTGTGAGAAGTTTTCATCCCTTCTGGTCTGTTACCGGGGTTGGAAAGAGTTCTAATTTTTTGAGAAATGTTGGCAGAGGAGCATATGGTGCAGGGAGCCCTTGGGAAATAATGCTTGACTTAGATTTTAAACAAATAACTTTTGGGGTTCATCCATCCAAGGCTGTTACCCTCATTCACCATATAGAGACAGTTTTCGGAGCTCCCTATAGATTTATTAAAGAGTTCAATCATCCTGTATATAGAAATGGAACTTTACGATCAGAATTTTTCTATCAAACAGTTTCATACAAGGACTCTAATATTGTAAAAAAAGACTTACTTAATGAACACTATTTTGAAGAACTTATGAAGCGTAATCAATTTCATGAGATAACTGACAATATAGGTATGAAGTATTATTCATTTAAATTTGCGAATTTTTATGATGTAGCTATCGATTTTTTCAAGAAAGATATCTACAATTATTTAGAATTTCCTCCAAAAGTGAAACCTTATCAGGAGCTATAGTTGAAAGACTCAAGTTTACTGGTAATTTCTCCAGATAAAAATTTCCTGGATAGCAGTAAAGATATTTTTTTGTTAGGACAATGGTGTAATACTTTAGATTTTGAAAAGTTTCTATCTAAGAAAAATATAGATCAACTAAGCCATCATTGGACACGACAATCAAAGAGAGCTAAAGACTACCTTTATCTAACTAGATTAAATAATGATATAACTAAACAGCTGGTAAGAAAACTAAACCTAATCCACAAAACAAATTTTTCTGAAAGTTTCTGGAGAAAAGTTATAGGTCCATGGCTTGCGTCATATTTGCCATTAATTTACGATAGGTGGGAAATTATTTCAGATTTAGAAAAAATTAACAAGAAATTTCATACCTATGATTACCATGATAAGAAAACTTTAAGTCCCGAAACATTTGATAATTTCCAGAGTGAATTTATACACAATGACTATTGGAATCACAGACTATTCATTGATATCATAGAGTTTAAATCATTAGAAAATATTGATTTAAAGGTTATTGAAAAGGTTAATACTGCTGAATCCAGAATAAAAAGAGCTGCTTCTACTTCCTTAAGGGAAAAATTTAAATGCCTTATAGATCCATTTCTTTCAGTTTTCGACTTTAAGCCTAAGATATTAATCTACGGTTCCCAACTATCAATTAAAGATTTAATTTTGCTATCAATCAAACTGGGGCAGATTCCAAGATTGTATTCTTTTCTTTTGCCCAAAAAAAATGGTTCAGAAATATCTAGAAATAAGATTATTCGATTAAATAAAACTAAGCTTAAGAAAAAAAGTTTTGAGGAGTTTCTTTATCAAAGAATTTTTATGGATATGCCCCAATCATACCTAGAAAATTTCAATTCAATTTATTCTCTAAAGAAAAAATTTAATGGCAAAGTTATCTACACTTCAAATGCTCATCTTCATAATGACTTTTTCAACATTTGGTCTGCTAGGAAAGTTGAAGAAGAACAAGTGGTTTTGATTACTGGTCAACATGGAGGCGCAATTAAGTCCTCCAATAGAGTTTTTGATCATGAGGAAACAATCTCAATTTTTCACGTTGTTTGGCACAAATTGATTAAACCTCAACAAGTCAGATTGCCTTCAATTTCAAAATTTTTAAAATTCTCAAGTATCGATAAGAGAAGCGATCCAAGATCATTGCTCTTGATTGGATATGAGGTAGGAAGTTATATTTATAGTGCTCAATCGGGTCCAGTTGGCAACAATATCATGAGGGATTTTGATCAGAAAATAAAATTTATATCTCATCTCAATAAAAAGATATTTAATGCATTAGAAATTTCAGTAAAAAAATATGAAGGAATTGGCAATTATTTTTGCTCATATTCTAGGTATCGTGACGCAATACCAGAAGTAAAAATACATTCTGATGCATGCACTAAACATTTTAATGATGCTAATATTATAGTTTGCACATATCCACAGACCACATTTTTAGAAGCTATGCTTAGTGGAGTTCCAACGATTCTCTTATATAGAAAAGAGGACTGGGCTCTTGATAAAAATTTTGATGATTTGATAAAAAGACTCGTTGAAAATAATATTCTTTTTTTCAGCGCAAAAAAAGCTTCGGAGCATATCAATTCCATCTGGAATAATCCTGTTATGTGGTGGAACAATAGTGATGTTATTGCAGCTAGAAATTTATTCTTTAGTGAATGCTTTGAGAATCAAGACTATAAGTTGGATAAATGGGCTAATTTTTTTAATGAAGTATATACAAATAAAAGATTAAGTTAATCTCCGTCTAATGTTTAATTCTATTAGTTAAAATTAATCTTTTTGAAATTTTTAAGAAAATGTCTCAACAAGAAGTTTCCAACCATATTAGAACCGCCGAATATCTAAAGAATTTCAATCGTCAAATAACTCTTGAGAAACTAGTAAATAACAAACACCCATTAATTATTGATGTTGGGGCAAATATAGGTCAATCAGTTGATGAGTTTAAAAAAATTTGGCCTGACTCTAAGATACATTGTTTTGAACCTCAAGATGAATGTTTGAAGCAGTTAGAATCAACAGCATTTAAATATGAGAATGTTTTTGTAAATAATTATGCCGCTGGCTCTGAGAAAAAAGACCAAATTTTTTATTCTCATGATATAAGTTCAGGGACATCTGGATTCAATAAAGTTAATTTTTCAAGCAAGGATTCAATTGATTTAAGTAAAGTGTCTTCAAAAGATAGAGATAGTTTTGAGTTGAAATATAATCACGAAAGGGTTGTTAAAGTTGACAGATTAGATAATTACCTATCTAACAACTCGATTAACAATATCGACTTGCTAAAGATAGACACACAAGGTTTTGAGCCGGAGGTTATTGAAGGCCTCGGAGATAGTATCAGTGATGTTAAAGTTCTTATCACAGAATTGATGTTTTATGATTACTATGATCGAAGTCTGTCATTTTATGATATTGAAAAAATTCTTATACCCAAAGGTTTTAAGTTATTTGATATATCGCATATCTCAAAAAACCCTATGAATGGTAGAACAGATTGGGTTGATGTAATATATAAAAATTATTTAATTTAACTTAGATGAATCTTAAAGAAAAAATAAACCAAGGATCTCTTACTTTAGGCGCCTGGCTTTCTATTGGAGACGAGAATATTGCAGAGATTTTTTCAAATGCAGGGTTTGATTGGGTTGCAATTGATCTAGAGCATACATCTATATCTATCAGCCAGACTTGTAAGTTAATTAGAGTAATAGAACTTGCAGGGTCCTCGCCATTGGTTAGAATTCCAACAATTGACGAATCACTTATAAAGAAGGTAATGGATTCTGGAGCGCATGGAATTATAATTCCAATGGTAAATTCTGCTGAAGAATTAAGAACGGCTATTAGAGCTACTAGATATCCGCCAAATGGAACTAGAGGAGTTGGTCTTTATAGAGCGCAAAAATATGGGCATGATTTCAATGGATATTTAGATTGGCAGAGTAAAAATCCAATTATTGTAAGTCAAATTGAGCACATAAATGCTTTAGATAATTTAGATGAGATTTTTGCCGAAAAAGATCTTGATGCTTTTATGATTGGCCCTTACGACCTTTCATGTTCTATGGGCACTCCAGGGAAATTTGATGATAAAAATTTTAAAAATACCATCGAAAGAATTAATAATAAAGCTGCAGAATACAATATACCTCGAGGTATTCATATTGTTGAACCCAATTTAAATCAATTAGATAAAACAATTAAAGAGGGTTATAAATTTATTGCGTATAGTGTTGATCAAAGAATTTTGGATGTAGCATCCAGAGAAAGTTTAAAAATAAAGCAAATAAATCTATGAGTATTTTGGCAATTATTCCTGCAAGGATGAACTCATCTAGATTTCCGGGAAAGCCACTTAAAAAAATATCAGGTATGCCTATGATTGAGCACTGTTACAGGAGAGCCAAGCTTGTATCAGAAATTGATGAGGTATATGTTGCCACCTGTGATAAGGAAATTAATGACTATATTCTATCTATAAATGGAAAAAGTGTTCTTACGTCTGAACTCCATAATCGAGCGACTTCAAGAACTGCTGAGGCGCTTGAAATCATAGAATCTACAAATAAGAAGAAATATGATGTTGTAATTATGATTCAAGGAGATGAGCCATTAATTTCACCAGAATCTCTTAGAAAATTGACAGATAAAAGCATTTATCTAAGCGCTGATATTGCCAATATTATGTGTTTAATTGAAAGTGATAAGGTTTTCGAAGATAAAAATAATGTTAAGGTGGTTGTTGATAAAAACTTTAACGCCATGTATTTTTCTAGAGAGCCCATACCATGTAATTGGGGTTTGATTCAAGATATTCCTAGATACATGCAAACAGGAATCATTTCCTTTAAAAGAGAAAGTTTGAAAAGATTTAATTTATCTGATGAGACGATTCTTGAAAAGGCTGAGTCTGTTGATATGAACAGAGTCATAGAAAATGGTATCAAAATCAGAATGATACCTTCTGATCAATTTTCATTGGGTGTTGATGTTGAGGAAGAGTTAATTCTTGCAGAACAGCTAATGAAGAAAGATCATTATTTTAGTAAATATCTCGTAGAATGAAAAAGTTGAAAGTTGGTATTGCAGGCTTTGGTATAGTCGGCAAAAGAAGAAAAGAATGCATAGATATGCATCCAAATATGGAAACTGTTGCAGTTTGTGATAAAAGTTTTCAATCCTCTGGCATGATGGAGGACGGTTGTTTATACTTCAAAAATTATAAAGAAATCATAAATCAGGAATTAGATATACTTTTTGTATGTTTAACTAATGATATAGCTCCAGAAGCTACAATAGCAGCTTTGCAAAATAATCTACATGTATTTTGCGAGAAGCCTCCAGGCAGAAGCTTAAAAGATATTGAGGAGGTGATATCTATTGAAAAGCTAAATCCAAGCTTGAAACTTATGTACGGTTTTAATCACAGGTACCATGATTCGGTAATAAAAGCACATGAAGTGATTCAGTCTGGTGAATTAGGAAAAATAATAAATATCCGCGGAGTTTACGGTAAGGCAAAGTTAATAACCTTTAACCAATCTGACTGGAGAACCAAAAGAGAAATTGCGGGAGGTGGAGTTCTTCTTGACCAAGGTATTCACATGGTTGATTTAGTCAGATATTTTGCTGGAGACTTTCATGAAGTTAAGAGTTATGTTTCTAATGGTTTTTGGAACTATGATGTTGAAGACAATGTATATGCACTCATGAAGGGTCAGAACAATATTGTTGCTATGCTTAATTCCTCAGCTACGCAGTGGAGGCATAGATTTAATCTTGATATTAACCTTGAGAAGGGGAGTGTAATTCTTGGCGGAATTATCACAGGGACTAAAAGTTATGGATCTGAAACTCTAACTGTTGTCAGGGCCGACCCAGATAATGACAATGGAGATCCCATAGAAGAGATATATAGATATAATAAAGATCCTTCATGGTATAGAGAAGTGTGTGCATTTGCTGAGGCCGTCATCAAAAATAAAGAAATCACTACTAGCAATTCATATGATGCATTTCAGACAATGAAGTTAATTGAAGAAATATACAGTTCAGATGAAGAATGGGCTGGAAAATATAATATCTAATGAATAATATTGACAATTTTAATATCTTAGATTCAAAAATATTTACATTAAATTACATTGAATACTTAACTAAAGTGCTCAATGGAATAGAGCCTAATCAGATTGAGAGTTTTGTAGAATGTCTTCTTGAAACTAGAGAGAAGGATGGCACAATATATTTTATTGGAAATGGTGGAAGCGCAGCTACAGCAAGTCATTTTGTTAATGACCTATCCGTTGGTTTAAGTAATAAAGGTAAGCCTTTTAAGGCAATTTGTTTAAGTGATAATGTCCCATCCATTACAGCCATAGGAAATGATGAAAGCTTCGATTTAATTTTTCTTAATCAAGTAAAGGCCTTTTTAACAAAAAAGGACCTTCTAGTTGCTATTTCTGCATCAGGGAATTCTTTAAACTTGGTGAATTGTTTTGAATATGCAATAAATCAAAATATTCAAACTTTTTCCATTACAGCATTTGACGGGGGAAGGCTGAAAGAAATTTCAAATAAATATATTCATATCAAAACCAATAAAGGAGAATATGGGCCTGCTGAGGATGCTCATATGATTATTGATCATCTTGTTACTTCCTTTTTATTTAGATATATTTAGCAATTAGAAATTTTTTCATTTAATGTATGAACATATTCTAGAATCCTTGAAAGAATTTCTTTTGATTCAGGGAAAAATCATAAGAAAAAATTTTTTATCGACTTCTGATATCAAATTTGAGATTGATAAGAATATTCATAGAGAATTAAAATTAGATGTTGATTTTATGATTGAGAAGGAGGTTATATCTTTCCTCAAGAAATATAAAATCCCAATACTCTCAGAAGAATTAGGCCTTGTGAATGAAGATAAAGATTCTGAATTCATTTTTATAGTCGACCCACTGGATGGTTCTTTTAATTTTTTCAGAGGCTTAACTCCTTTCTCTATTTCTATTGGTTTGTGGAAAAATAATTCGCCTTTATGGGGAATTATTTATGACCCAATCATGAAGGAACTAATTTGGGGCGGGAAAGAAATTGGATCATATTGTAATAATAAAAAAATACATGTCTCTTATGAGTCTGATATTAAAAAATCTGTTATTTGTTCTGGTTTTCCATCAAGATTTAATTTCGAAGATAAAACTAATAACTTAGAATTTCTATCATTTCTATCAAATTTCATGAAAGTCAGAATGATTGGAGCAGCGTCAATTTCATTGAGCCTAGTTGCAAAAGGCAAAGTCGATGCATATTTTGAAGAAAATATAATGTTATGGGATGTTGCTGCCGGCATACCAATAGTGCAAGGTGCTGGAGGTAATGTAAGCTATGAAAAAGTAGCAAATGATTATTCTCTAAATGTTTTTGCTTCAAATGGCAATATCAAAATCAATCATTAAGTCAGGCTTGAAAGAGAAGGTTTTAGTAATATCTGATTTAGCCGAAGAAATTCATAGCAATTTCGAAGTTTGTCTTTGGAACTCTCAGAAAGTCTGCAATAACAGGAATGTGTTCTCAATTATTCAATATATAGAAAAAAATGATATTTATTTCAAAAATAAGTACACAAGTTGGATTTATGAAATTAGTTTAAGAAAACTTACAAATGGAAAAGGACTCCTAGAAAATATTAATTTTTATAAAGGTTTTAGCTATTGGTGGCTAACTAGCTTTATTGAGCAAAGTATATTGAAGTCTCCGAGAATTTTTGACATTATAAAGATATTTGCCCTAGAAAGAATCCTTGAGGAAAGAGAAATTAATAAAGTAATTCTTCATACAAATGATCATTCATTAAAGGAAGTAATCAAAAATTTATGTAAAAGCAGGAGGATAAATGTTCAAACAAAATCAAGTTTTGTAAAAATATCTAAAGGATATCTTAGGCAGCATATTATATTTGAGGTATTAAAAGCATTTTTTCTGATTTTGAAATTTTCAATCATTATTAGATATAGAAAGCCTAGTTTTGATATAAAGAATTCTGATAAAAAAAGTATAACTTTATTTTCCTATATAAATGAAACTCCCTTAAAAAAAGAATCCTCAAAACACACTTCAAAATATTGGGGTGATCTGCAAGAAATATTAAAAAAATATAATTATGAAAGTTCTTGGGTTTTTTTGAGTAATTCTATAAATCAAAGAGATATAACCAGAAATTCAAATTTTATTAAGAAAGGAGTATCTAACGGACTATTCACCTCTAATTTTTTATTAGAAGATTTTTTAAGTTTTAAGGCATTTTTATTTGCCCTAAAGCTAATGTTAAGAGTGGTAAATAGAAAAATTAGAATCAGAAATGTGAATGAAATTTTTTTTAGTTCTTGTAAAACTAATAAATACTCATTTTGGCCCTTGGCTAAAACTGACTGGAATTCATCATTATCTGGAACTAATTTGGTTCTCAATTGTATTTATTTCAGCCTTATTAGGGAGCAGTTGAAAAATCTACCTGAACAAGAATTAGGATTGTATTTAATGGAAAATCAATCCTGGGAAAGAGCTTTAATTTATTTGTGGAAAAGTCATAATCATAAACAACTATACGGAGTTGCTCATACTTTTATCAGGTTTTGGGATCTAAGGTATTTTAGTCATCCTGGCTTTTCAGGTTTTAATCAACCTCAGCCCGATAAGATAGTCCTAAATGGAAAATATTCTCATCAAATGATGCATAAGACATTCCCAGATAAAAAGTTTGAGATATGTGAGGCTCTGAGATATAACCATTTTCTTTTAAAAGGCGTTAAAAGAAATTACGAGAATAAAAATAAACAAATAAATCTTCTTGTCTTATTTGAGTTTTCTGAGGAGAGAAATAAGCAGATTATTGATATTATTTTAAAGTTCTTGAAGTTGTCAGATCTGAATTTTAAGATTTACTTTAAAAGTCATCCTGGCCTTAAAGTGAAAATCACGGAGAAAAAATTAATTAAATTCCATGAATATAAGGGTCCCATTGATAATTCACTTATTGCTTTTGATTATGCAATTACAGGCAGTCTTTCAGTCGCTTGTCTGGATGCTTATCTTATGAATATAAAAATAGGTGTTTTGTTAAATAATGGAAGTTTCAATTTCTCACCGCTCAGAAATATTAAAGATGTCTTCTTCTTTAGTAATGAAAAAGACATGGGAACTCTTTTCAAAGAAGACCTTCAAGAGTCAATGTTAAATAGTACCGCATTTTTTTGTGTTGATAAGAAATTAAGCAGATGGGGCAAATTATTAAAATAAAACTCTGGATTAAAAGAGATAAAATAGCCTTATTTGAGTTAAGCAAATGAAAGTAGTTATTCTCGCCGGTGGGCTTGGAACCAGAATTAGTGAAGAATCAGGAACTAGGCCTAAACCCATGGTTGAAATAGGTGGCAAGCCTATATTGTGGCATATTATGAAAACTTATTCGCATTATGGCTTCAATGAGTTTGTGATTTTATTAGGTTATAAGGGTTATGTTATAAAAGAATTTTTCTTTAATTATTACCTTCATCATAATAGTCTTACAATTGACCTATCTTCAAATTCCATCAAATATCATGGCTCTAAAAGTGAACCATGGAAGGTTTCATTAATTGATACAGGACTTAATACCATGACCGGAGGGAGAGTCGCAAAAATTTCTTCACTTATTGGTAATGAAAAGTTCTTACTTACGTATGGGGATGGTTTAAGCGATGTAAATATTAGTGATATGATTAAATTCCATGACAATCATAACGGCGTTATGACTATGCTTTCTGTTCAACCAGAAGGAAGATTTGGCTCAATAAACATTAGTAAAGATAAGAAAGTGAATTCATTTGTAGAAAAACCTAAAGGTGATGGCGGCTGGATTAATGCCGGTTATTTTATATGCGAGCCAGAAATTTTCAAATATTTACCCGATGATGAAACATTAGTTTTAGAGAAAGAACCCATTGAAAAACTAGCCAAGGACTCTAAGCTATTTTCATATCAATATGATGGTTTCTGGAAACCAATGGACAGCCTTAAGGATAAGAATGATCTAAATAAAATTTGGCAAGATTCTGCGGCTCCATGGAAAGTATGGTTATAAGTTATGTTTTCTAATGTATACAAGAATAAAAAAGTATTAATCACAGGCAATACTGGTTTTAAGGGGTCATGGCTAACCTTTTGGTTAAGGTCATTAGGGGCTGATATCATTGGAGTTTCGAAAGATATTCCAACCTCACCATCATTATTTGAAGTTACTCAATTAAATGATTACATTTCTTTTTTCGATAAAGATATTCGAAATTTAGATGATGTTATTGAATTAATTTCTAAGTCTCAACCAGATTTCATTTTTCATCTTGCAGCACAGGCAATTGTTTCATCTTCATATGAAAATCCAATTAATACAATTACTTCTAATGTAATTGGCACAGTTAATATTCTTGAAGCACTGCGAATAGTTAATCCTAAAGCAAAGGTAGTAATAATTACTAGCGATAAAGCTTATGATAATATCGAGCAGGTTTGGGGCTACAGGGAAAATGATATCTTAGGTGGTAAAGATGTCTATAGCGGCAGTAAAGGTGCTGCAGAAATTTTAATCAAGTCTTACTTCAATTCATTTTTTAAGACTGAAAATATTAATTTTAGATTTGCAATAGCAAGAGCCGGAAATGTAATAGGTGGGGGTGATTGGGCGAAAGATAGAATTGTTGTTGACTCAATAACTTCATGGTCAGAGGGGAAAAGTGTTTTAATTAGAAGTCCAAATTCTACGAGGCCATGGCAGCATGTTCTTGAGCCATTAAGTGGTTATTTACTTCTTGGCATGAAACTAGATTTAGATTATCAAATAAATGGAGAGGCATATAATTTTGGCCCCAGATCTGAGCAGAATCGAACAGTTCTAGAGTTAATCAAAGATTTAAGTAAATTTTGGGCCGAAGATTTTGAAAATGATTTATTTGAGGTTACTGAAAGCCAAAATTTTCATGAGGCAGGGTTATTAAAGCTTAATTGCGATAAAGCTCTCCATCAACTTGCATGGGTACCAGTCATGGATTATGAAACTACTATTCAATATACTGGGGAGTGGTACAAAAAATTCTATCTTGGTGAAAATATGGTCAATTTCACAAACTATCAAATTCAATCTTACGAGAAATTAGCCAGTAAGAGGAGTCTAATCTGGACGGTGTAAAACTTACCCCATTAGAAATAATACCAAACGGGAAGGGTAATATATTTCATGGATTAAAAGCTTCCGAAGAGTCCTATGAGGGTTTTGGTGAGGCTTATTTCTCTTGTATTCAAAAAAACGATATCAAGGGTTGGAAGAAGCATAACAGAATGGTAATGAATCTTATAGTTCCATGTGGAGAGATCAGGTTTGTGATTTATGATGGAAAGTCTTTTTTCTCCTCAATAATTTCTACAAAAAATTACTTTAGATTAACAATTAACGCAGGACTATATTTTGCATTTCAGGGTATTGGAGATAACAATATTTTGTTGAACATTGCAAGTATTGAACATGATCCTGATGAATATGAAAATATTCCTTTATCGAAAATAACGTATGATTGGTGAAAGGATTCTCATAACAGGTGCTAGCGGCTATTTAGCATTGAATCTTGTTAATTCGTTATCAAAGAAATTTTATGTTAGGTTTGGATCAAGAACAGAGCCAAATATTGATCTTCCTATTAATGACTATGCAGTAATTGACTGGTCAAGCAAAGAAAGTCTTGACAAAGCATGTGAGAATATTGATTTGATCATTCATTCATTGTCTCTGAAACAAAATGAATGTCGAAATAATCCTACGAGCGCACTAAAAGTAAATACACTTGCAACTTCAATGCTACTTGATGCTGCAATTAAGAATAAAGTTAAAAGTTTTATTTATCTCTCAACTTCGCATGTTTATGGAAGGCCTCTGCAGGGAGATATCCAAGAGTCATTTTCTGCTAATTTGAATGATCCTTATTCAATTTGTCACAAAGCATCTGAGTCAATAATTCATTTCCACCATTTAAACCAGAGTATTAATGCTAAAGTTTTTAGATTAAGCAATGTTTTTGGCTCACCAGTTAACAAGGACTCTAGCTGCTGGGATCTATTGGTTCCAGATCTATGTAGACAAGGACTCTTTTCTGATAGATTGGTCTTAAGATCTTCAGGCAACCAAAGTATTAATATTCTTACAATGTCAGATTTCATAGAGTTTTTTCTATGGTTTCTTTATTCTGATCATTTACATAGCAATGATTTATATTTTAATTTGTCTGGCCAAGAGCATAAGGTTATTGATATAGCTCAATATATTAAAGAGAGATTTAAAGTAACAAAAAATAAAGACCTGGTTATTAATACAAACAATAAAGAATCCTCGGATTATTTTAATTTTAAGATTAATAATTCCAAATTAAAAGGGATAGGGTTTCTTCCTAAAAATAATATCAAAGAGGAAATAGATAATTTGATAAGTTTTTGCTATGAGAACTTAAGATAATGTATCAAGCTTTTTCAGTAATAATCCCTACCTTCAATCGCGCAGATAAAATTTCAAAAGCAATAGATAGTTTGATTAGTCAGTCACATACATTATGGGAGGCTATTATTGTAGATAATAATTCCTCAGATAGGACTGAAGAGGTTGTTAAGTCATATAGAGACAGTAGAATTAAGTTTTTTAAAATAAATAACAATGGAATCATTGCCAAATCAAGAAATTATGGTATTTCCAAATCCAAATATGATCTTATTGCATTTTTAGATTCTGATGACTGGTGGACTGAAGATAAGCTTAAAAAAAGTCTTGAGCACATTAACAATGGGGCTAGCGTTACTTATCATGATATGCTAATGGTTAATCCACAAAGAGTTTTGAATCTCAGAATAGCAAGAACAAGGCAATTAAAGAAGGATTCATTTAAAGACTTAATTAATAACGGACAGGCTATTAACAATTCTAGTGTGGTTTTAAGGAAGGATATAATCTCAAAAGCGGGACTTCTATCTGAAAGGAAGGAGCTTTCTGGCATAGAAGATTTCGATCTATGGCTTCGGCTCTCAAAACTTAATGTTAGATTCAAAAGATTACGGGGAATTTATGGGTCCATACTTGTTAATTCTGGAGATAATTTCACCAGTCATGAGTCGATGATTAGATGCATTGATGAAATTAAAAGAGAATATAGTGAGTCTTTCCAGAAATATCCTCAGCATTATTGGGCATACTATATTAAAGGAAGGGCTTTATATAAACTTGAAAAATATGAAGAGGCCAACGTTCTTTTTAAGAAGGTAAAAATAAGATCTAATAATTACCTTATTTCCATGAAATCACTCTTCATGATTTTTTTATTGAAGAATAAACTTAAAAGCAAATGATATTAGAGCAAAAAATTAGCCACATAATAATTTTTCTATTTTCATTGATTAGTCTTACTGAGATAGGTATTCAATTTCAAGGAGACGGGATTAGTATTGGCTATTTTTATATTTTCCTTCCATTTATTTTAATACTTTTTGATAAAAATCGACAAATGCAAATCAATAAGGATTTGCTTTATATTCTAACCATCTTATTTGTTATCTTTCTAGTTGGATATGGAGATATCACAAATTCGAGCTCTAGCGAGTTTAGAAGAATTGGAAGTTTCTTTACTATGATTTTCCCTTTCGCTATTGCCTTCCTAAACCCAGACAAACAGGATTTGTATTCATTTAAGTTAGCAGTTGTTATTTCCTGTTTGCTATACAGTTTAATTAATATTTTTGATTTGATTGAATGGGTATTTTTCATAGGTGCCGACTATGTCGATTTAAAAGGTAGAATTGGCTCTCAGAGATATGGTTTTATCCTTCTTCTTGGCTTTTATATTGTATTACTTGATAAAAATATTTTTTACAAGAAAGGTGTTTGGATTGTCATGTTGAAATATCTAAGTCTAGTAGTTATTTTTTTTGGGTTGATGCTTACATATTCAAAAACGACAATTATCTCTTTAATTTTTACCTCACTTATTCTTTTATTGAGTAGCTTCAAACATACCCTCAAGTTAAACTATAAGAAAATGGGATTCTATGCCATAATTTTCCTTATATTGTCGTATTTTTTATTATTAATTTATAAGGAACAATTAATTCATGCTTTATCTTTTGATTACAGGAACTTTGAATCTTCGCTTGGAGAAAGGGTTAATCTAATTAATTTAGCATTTATTCATTTGTCAGAAAACCCATTTTTTGGATCTTCATACCGAGGAATTTATGTATTATTTGATCACTTAAATGGAGGCTCTGCACATAATCAATATTTAGATATCATCCTAAGAACAGGTATAGTTGGATTAGTGATTTTTTTATACCTATTTTTTAAAATTTTATATAAACTCTCCTCACTTGATAAAGGTCTATTTTTTGGATTTATTTCGATTCTAGTCGTAGGATTTATGCATGAAACCTTCAAGTTGTCATGGGGCAGCTTTGTTTTTGGTTTTATTTTGGCGGCTGTGTATTCAAAAAACCTTTACAGCGAGATAAATAATAATTAATTAGTAAAATGACTTGTAAAGTTTTAACAACCGGCAGTAAAGGTTTTATCGGCAGGAACATCTACCATAATTTATTGCATGATGATAATTTTGAAATATACGAATATTCAAGAAATACCTCAGAAGAAAAGTTAATTAAATTATTAAAAAAGGTTGATTTTATTATTCACCTTGCTGGAGCTAATAGACCGCATAGTGATAATTTATTTAAAGTTGATAACTTTCAATTTACAAAATATCTATGCAATCTGATTGAAAAAAATAATCTCAAGATTCCAATAGTTTTTACCTCATCAATTCATGTAGAAAGAGAAAATGAATATGGAAGAACAAAACTTCAAGCAGAAAAAACTCTAATTGAATATTCTAAAAGAAACAAAATAAAAGTCCATATATACAGACTCCCTCATGTTGTTGGAAAATGGTGCAAGCCAAACTATAACTCAGTTGTGGCAACTTTTTGCCATAATATAGCAAAAAATTTACCTATCCAAATTGACAACCCTAACTTCTTAATAAATATTATTTATATTGATGATTTAATTAATCATTTTAAAAAAGTTATTAATAATTCAGCAGATTATGCAACATACTGTGAAGTTGAAGAGAGTTACGAGATATCTATTGGCGATCTTGCAAATAAAATCTATAACTATCGTAAATTAAGACTCTTAAACTCTATTACCGAGGTCGGAAGTGGTATTGATAGAATCTTGTATGCAACCTTCATATCTTATTTTGAGCCAGAAATGTTTAGTTATCCTGTAAGTCTTCATTCTGACCCACGCGGTGAGTTTGCAGAGATTGTAAAAACGAGAAATTCAGGGCAGTTCTCATTTTTTACCATAAATATCGGGGAGACAAGAGGAGGTCATTATCATCACACTAAAAATGAAAAGTTTCTGGTAGTTAAAGGTAGTGCAGAATATAAGTTTAGAAATATAGATACAAATGAAAGGTTTAAAATCTCTTCAAGTGATAATCATCCAATGATAGTTGAAACCATTCCAGGATGGGTTCATGATATTACAAATACTGGAATTGAAAAAGCTATTGTCTTTTTATGGGCAAATGAAGTTTTTGATAAACTCAATCCCGATACTTTTTATGAAGAGCTATGAAAAAATTATCTGTTTTAACAGTTGTTGGCACAAGACCAGAAATTATTAGACTTTCGAGTGTAATAGTGAGACTTGATTTATTCTGTGATCATGTATTGGTTCATACAGGTCAAAATTATGACTATGAGCTCAACCAGGTCTTTTTCAATGAGCTTGGTTTAAATTCGCCAGACTATTTTTTAAATGCCGCAACTGGCAATCCTTTGAAAACTATGGGAGAAATATTAATTAAGTTTGAACAGCTACTTGAAGATCTTCCAGCAAAACCAGATGCTGTATTAGTTCTTGGAGATACTAACAGTGCAATTGCCATCTTGGCAGCGAAACGAAGAAAAATTCCTACTTTCCATATGGAGGCTGGCAATAGATGTTTTGATCAACGTGTTCCAGAAGAAATAAATAGGAAGTTGGTCGACCACATTGCTGACGTAAATCTAACTTATAGCTCTATTGCGAGGGATTATCTATTGAGTGAAGGGCTTGATAAGGAGTTAGTTATAAAAACTGGTAGCCCAATGTTTGAGGTATTAAATAAATTCAAACGAGAGATCTCAAATTCTAAAATTTTGGAAAAACTAAAAGTTAAAAAGAGGAATTATTTTTTAATAAGTTTGCATCGAGAGGAAAATTTAGAAAATGAAAAACTTTTTACTTCTTTTTTATCGGTTCTGGAGAAACTAGCATTAGAATTTAAATTACCGATAATTGTTTCAACTCATCCTCGTACTCGAAAAAGAATATCTACAAGTAAAGTATCTTTCAATAAACTTATTAGATTTGAAAAACCTTTTGGTTTTTATGATTACATATACCTTCAGAAAAATTCTAAACTAACTCTCTCTGATAGCGGAACGATTAACGAGGAGTCGTCTATTCTTAACTTTCCTGCGATTAACCTGAGAGAGGCACATGAGAGACCTGAGGCAAATGAAGAATCCTGCTCAATTATGACTGGCCTAAATGAGGAGAGAATATTTCAGGCAATAAATATTTTAAATAGCCAGGATGGCAGTTATGCTAAAGATTCAGAACATCGAATAGTATCCGATTATGCTATACCAGATGTTTCAGAAAAAGTTCTAAGAATAATATTGAGCTATACGGACTATGTAAATAGAAAAGTATGGAAAAAATATTAAAGAAAAAAATTCTAATAATATCCGAAGTTTTTTTTCCAGAAGAATTTAAGATAAATGATATTGCAGAATATTGGATAAAAAATGGTTATAAGGTTGATGTACTGACTTTAAATCCATCATATCCTGAAAGCCAAATTTTTGATGGATATCGTAATTCATTAATATCAAGAACGAGACAAAGGAATATTAATATATTTAGGTTATTGACCATAACTGGATATAAAAAAAGTAAGTTAAAAAAAATTCTTAAATATTTCAGTTTTATGATACTGGGATCAATTTTTATTTTGCTTAAGGGAAAAAAATATGACGTAATATTTGGATTTAATATCGGATCA
>Ga0255766_10000633_pt1 | contig 32085 bp, 43 predicted proteins | sample 071ome_23_FD_179966 | JGI IMG/M metagenome (GOLD analysis project Ga0255766, IMG submission 179966) | Coastal salt marsh microbial communities from the Groves Creek Marsh, Skidaway Island, Georgia - 071403BT metaG (version 2) | ecosystem: Environmental > Aquatic > Marine > Intertidal zone >...
CTACTTCATTCATAGACTTTAATGCTTCTGGAATAAGTGCATCATCTGTGCTTTCACCACTAATACTTAGTTTAGGCGATGTGCTCCATGTTACATGCATATCTTGACTCTGTAAATTAAAATAATTAACTAGCTCACTTTTAACTGCTTGTGTACCATTTGTTTCAAATGTAACATTTTTAAGACCTATTGTTTTACATTTATCTAAAAGTGCTGGCCAAACACGTTGCCACCCTAGTAGCGGTTCACCACCTGTGATCACCAAGTGTATGTCTTCACCGTGTTGGCCAGTGAATGTGCCATTTGGTAACAATGATGTGATGTGATCAAACACTTCATCTACAGATCGAGTTAACTGTAGATGTTTATACTTCATTGCCCAACTGGCACTGGAGTCACACCCAATAGGTGTGACGGGTAGATCTTCTATACTCTTGTATGCTTCAGGATGTTCTTTGTCCGCTTTAGGGTCTAACATATATGGCATTTGATCAGTAGCAATTAAGTTACCTCTAGGTTGTCCAAACCCAGCACACTCAAAGTTGCAACCAAATACTCTAAGGAATACACTAGGCACACCAACAAATCTGCCTTCTCCTTGTACTGAGTAAAATGCTTCGCTATATCTTAATTTCATCTAATTCTAATTTTAATAAGTTATAAACCTTTTCTATACTAATTCGACCATCAATCATATTTTCAAATGCTTCAAATACAATAGAATGTAATTCACTGTTTTCAAATTCTCTGTGACCATTTTTTAAATCTTCATAACACTCAAAAGACAAATTTAAAAAACCTATATCAAATAGTTTGTTAAAATCTTTTTCTGTTTGAGAAAATATTCTGCCATATTGTATTATTTTTAAAAATAAATTGTCTGTAATAGCAACTGTTTGAACTTGAATATCTTCTTCAGTACCAACATTTTTTAACTTCAATCTATCTCTGGAAGAGAAAGTATCTAAATCTGCTACCGCATCTAAACATTCAAATACTTCCTGTTCATCTATAGGATATTTTTTAGTAATACTTTCTAATTCCTGTCTCTCTATAATGCACTCTGTAATTTCTCTAACAGGTACACTAAATTTACCAGTGACTAAATGCCCGTTTCTAGTACTAATCATTATTTGTTACAAGCAAATTCTTGTTGAAGTTTAATATTATCAAAAAATTCTTTTTTAACATCAGGATTTGTAAAGAAGGAACCTTCTAATACAGTTGTTTGTGTTAAACTGCTGGTTGCCATAATGCCTCTGTTCTCACAGCAACCGTGTGTTGCTTGGATATAAACACCTACATTTGTACTACCAGTTGCTTTCATTATCTCTCTAGCAATATCATTACAAAGTTCTTCTTGTAGTGTACCACGTCTAGCACACCATTGTGCTATTCTAGTATACTTACTAAGTCCTATGAGTTTGTCAGCCGCAATAATACCTATATATGCTGTACCACTTACAGGCTGGTGATGATGTGAACAAACACTTTTAAGTTCACTCCTCACAACTAACATACCTCTGTAACCTTCCTCAACTTCATTAGGAAAGGCAGTAGCATTAGGCATAGCATCATATCTGCCACTCATTAACTCATTTATGTACATTTTAGCAAGACGTTTTCCTGTTGCTTGGCTATTAGGATCGTTGCGTCTATCAATTACTAGACTGTCAAGTACAGATTCAAATTTAGGTGTAAGTTCATCTATTAATGCTTCTTTATCACCTTCTTGTAAAAATTCGCTTATGTTATCACTAGCCCAATATTTTCCGTTTGCTTGTTCAATTCTTGCTTTAATTAAGTCGCTTATTGCCATTTTGTTTTTCCTCGATTTTAACTTTAAGATCTTCAATTTCTCTTTTTAAAGTCAGTTTCTCTAACTTCATTTTTTCTAAATCACCGTTATTTAGATAATGAGCATACTCTTCTTCAATTTTCTTGTCTAAATTTCTGTGTATGTCTTCTAAATGTTTTAAGTGATTTGTTAAACTTTCAACACTACTCACTACTTCCACCATTCCTCATAAGGAAATACTACCCAGGGATTATTACCTGCTTCTAATTCTCTACCAACATAATCAACACCACCAAATTTACTTTCTGCTTTACTAAACAGTGTAGCACATCTTACATCATGTGCAAGTGTTGAGGGTGCCTCAATCTCTTCTGAAATTACTTCAAAAATTGCTTTTAAAGTAGACCCTGTGTCATTTATATCGTCTATTACTAAAATATTATCACCTACATGTTTATTGATAATGTGCCTAAGTGTTTTATCATCTTGAATATTACCATCTCTTTGTTGCCATCTTATACCTTCAAAAGGAGCACCAAAGTAATGACTCATCATTACACCTGGGATAAAACCGCCTCTACCAGGACCTATTATTACATCAGGTTTAAATCCATCAACAACCATTTGTTGGATGATACTATTTAGATCTTTTTGTAAATTATCGAATGAATAATATAGTTTTTCCATAATATTAGTATAACAAAATTTTATGTATTGTCAAGTTATTTTATTTTAGATTTTTGATATTCAATTTCATCTGAAACTATCTCACTAATAGTTTTAACAGGTTCCCAACCAAAAGAATTCATTGCTTTGGTTGTATTGGCATCTGTCTTTTCAGGATCTCCAGTTCTTCTAGGCCCTACTGATGTTTGTAATTTTACATCTAATTGTGTCTCTACTTCTGCTAAAACTTCTTTTATACTTTTAGGAGAACCAGCACCTATATTAAATATACCACTGTCCCCTCCATCAAATAAATAATTTAAAGACGCCAAATGTGCCGTTGCTATATCAAATACATGAGTATAATCTCTAACACAGGTACCATCTTTAGTGTCATAATCATCACCATTTATAACAAATTCTTCATTCTTTAATGCTTTGTCCACTAGTATTGGAACTAAATGTTCTTTAGGTTCTAACTGATATCCTAAACCTTCATAACTACCAGCGGCATTAAAATATCTAAGACTTGTATAATTAAAATCATATGCATTAGAAAAGTCTTCTAGTGTTTCTTCAATCATTCTTTTACTTCTGCCATATGGTGTTTTTGGTTGTGTAGGATCAACTTCACTATTTAATAATGATTTGGAATCACCATATACACTACTTGAACTACTGAAAACAAAATATTTTACACCAGTTTCAATTGCAAATTTTAATAAAGATATAGAGTTAGCAACATTATTAAAATAAGTTGATGAAGGGTCTTGTAAACTTTTAGGTACACTATGATCAGCGGCCAAATGTATAATTGCATCTGGTTTTGTTAATTCTAAAATACCTTTTAATTGATGGTTGTCAATATCAAAAGGATACTGTGTTACACCTTCTAATTTTCTTTTTGTTCTATCTATATTAATTACATTATAACCGCTATCAACAAGTAATTTACAAGTAATACTACCTATAAAACCACTGCCGCCAGTAACTAAAATTGTTTTTTGCTCTTCCATAATTTATCCTTTTATTACCTCGTAAAGTGTTTTGCCATTAAAAAATGTATCTAACATTTGTACTTGTTCAGTACACTTTCCCTCAAGGTCACTACCTAGTAGATTATCTAAAAATTCTACTACATTGTGTTTGTTTTCCAAGTAACTGAACCAATTTTCTGTCCATTCACTTGGATATTTAAAGTCATTCAGATACATCTCTGAATAACTTAGTCTGTCTGGTACCATTGGTACTGAACCTACCAATGCACCTTCATAGCAACTAATACCTAATGTTTCTTGCTGATTAGCACTAAACACGACCTTACTTCTGCTTAACAGCATATGATATTCGTCTTTAGTAAGATTTTTTTCTTGTGCAACAACAAAATCAACATCAGTAAATTCTTTTGCTAAATCTTTAAATATATCTAATTGCTTTTCAGGAGCAATTCTATGTGGGAATAAGACCAAATCCATCTTGTTAGTTGGAATGTCAAATTCTCGTAAAAGAGGTTCCATATATTCCATAGGCCATCCTACTTGATGTATTTTAGATTGGTCTACATTTGGAAATGCTTCTAAGAACATGTTTATATGGAATCGTGTCGCAAAAAAGTTATGATCAAAAACATTAAACATACTCTCTTCTGCTTGCCTTACCCAAGGAGCATCGCCAATCAATCTTCCTAAAAAGTCTGCTGGATCATAACTACCGGCATGCCACATTCCTCCAATTTTGATGTTGACACCCAACAGCTCTGCCATGTACTTTAATTGTATAACTGTTGGGTTCCACGCATCTGTATACAGAAAATAATCACCATCTTGCACTTTTCCATCTGCAAACATTTGACTAATAGTCTTTAATTGTTCACTCTTCCAATAGTTAGTGCCACTAAAGTTAAGAAAAGCACCTGGTGTAGTATCTTGTGGAGCATCTTCAGGACCTGTAATAACTACAACATCTAGCCCAGCAGATTCCATTTGCCTAGGCAAATGTTCCTTCCACTGAGCAGTGTATCTAGTTTCAACTGGTTCTAACTCTACAATATATACTGTCATTTTTTATTTTCGTCTAATCCACCATAATCTACAGTATGAGTAATTTCGTCATCAAGACCTTGTGCATAATCCTGTAACTTGTCAGCCTCTTCCTTGGATATAGGTTTAGGTTGTTTTGAAAAATTCTTAACTTCTTTTTCCGTCATTACATTGAGTTTTTCTTGTCTTGAATTTCAGCACGTCTAACTTTAGTTAGTTTACTAATTTCCATAAGAGCCTTTCTTGCTCTTGCGGCTGATGCCTTAACTCCATTAATCTCAAATTTATCTTGCTCTGCTTGATATTCTTCCATTAATGCTTTTAGTTTTAAATGTGTTTCCATTTATTTCTCCTTTATTTTAAACTTTCGAATACATCTGCTATTGCGTCTGTATCCTCAAAACTTGGACCATCCAGATCTTCTACTGGATATTCCATTTCGCAACCGTTTTCATTATCTTCGGCTACCGAAATCTTTATGTATCTACCAGGGTATCTATCCTGAATTTGTTGTGCTAAATCATCTGCAATCATTTCGCACGATTTAAAGTCTAGTTGGATAATTCCATCACCATAAAGGCTTTCCAACCATCTTTTAAACTGTATAAATTCTATTTCTCTATCTGCATGATAGATTTCAATCCACACTTTAAAGTGAAAGATGTGTCTATGTGGATATCCTAAAAAACTAACATCATATTCGTCGCCAGTTGCTAGTTTAGGATCTTCTAGTGCCGCAGGATATTTGTGAATACCTTCTTTACTAAATGTTACCCAAATACTTCTCATACAATTCTCCTTACACTATGTTTGTTGCTTGTGGTCCTTTCGCACCTTCAACAACATCATATGTAACTGCTTGATCTTCTTGTAAGGACTTATATCCGTCACCTGCTATTGCTGTATGATGTGCGAACACATCTTTACTGCCATCGTCTGGTGCTATAAATCCAAATCCTTTACCTGAATCAAACCATTTTACTTTTCCTGTCGCCATTCTATTTTCCTCTTTTTGAAGTCTTACCTTCGTTATTAAATTCTAAAGGTACTTCCTTCAAAACTACATGTCCATATGGACAATGTTCTTTCATAATTTTTCCTTATTCTCAACTGTCAATTCTAAACCACCATATACAAACCATTCAGTATCTTCATAAGTCCAACCTGCTCCTTCTAATCCCCAATGTCCTTCATTGTCTAAAACTTCTTCCGCTTCTTCCACAAGTTCAGCATCAGCAGGGTCTATAAATTCCCAATCGTTAGTGTGTCCTTGTCCTGATTGTACTAATTCCCATTCATAATACATGTTCATATCTATAGAATCATCATCTAACGGTGGCAAATGATCATCAAACTCTGCAGGGTCTCCTATGTAAACCCATTCACCACCTGTGTAACCTTCTGTGTAAGAAAATACAGTACCGTCTTTAATGTAGGTAACTCTTTCTACTAAACTTTTTTTGCTTTTAGGTCTTAAAATATATGTTTTTTCACTCATCATACCAATCCATACATACTACCACACAACCTGTAAGGTAGAACTTTATTAAAACAAGACCTAAGGCAACTAATGATAGAGCAACTACCATTCTGTCCTCAGGACTTTCACTTGTTAAAATCTTTTTTATTCTTTCTAGCATCTTCTTTTTCAAGTTCCCATTCGCTTAATTTCCAAGCACCAACACAAAGAAATGTCATTACACAGATAAATGCAATAATATTTGCTATCTGGTTTTCTCTTAAATAATCAGCAACAAATTCCATTAAGTGTTATCTCCATCAGTGTATTTTGTACTAGCCTTGTCAAAGGGTCTATCATAATAATCAGTAATTCCTGCACGTTGTCTGGCTTTCTTTTCACTAACTAAAATACTACTACCAACTGCAAAAACAAATGCTCCTGCAACTAACAATATTCCAACTATAAAACTAATTACTTCTTCCATTTGGGTCCTCCAAAATATCATGTGGTGAATTTAATTCAGACATCATAACATCTTCTTCAGTAACATCACAATAGTTACATAATTCACCTTGTAAAGTTGCTGTCATACCAACTTCTTTACAATTATGTGTCCAAAACTTAGAATTCATTTAACTGCTCTAAAATTTCTTCAGGTACGTTAGCACCACTTTTGTCAAAAAACCTTATAAGTTTTACAAACACATCTTGCCAATCTTCCTCTGATTGTAACTCAGAGTTTATTGTTATACTAGTTATTATACCGTCTTTATCAGTACATGTCAAGTTAAATTTCACTTTATTTCCTTAAGGTTAGTAGGAACATTTATTTTAAACATAAATTTTTTATAATTGCTCCAATCCCATTTATCTATATGTTCCATATATTCTGATTCACAAATTAAACTGATGTTTACGTCTGCTTTTATTAATTCCTCAAAAATATAATTCCAATCATTTATAATATTATCTGTTTCAGGCTTAAAACTTTTATTATAACCCAAACAAATTTCGTTACATTTATTGTTTAGAGTGTGTATTAAGATGTCTTTGGGATTTTGTAATCCTTCAACATATAATGTATTATCTCCAACAAAAAACATTATCCTTCAAAATCGCCACTCATAATTTCGTGACCCATATCATCGTCTCTGCTACCTTCTTGATACTCTTCCTGTTCAAAAAAGTCTCCAAATATATTACTTTTACCAGCAGTCCAACCATTTTGTGTAATATCATCTAAAAACATTCTGTTTTCATCTAACATTTTAAATGGATCTGGATTTGCAGGATCTAGTAATTCTTGTACAAAATTATCAAACATTAAAATAATACCTGGAACATGTGGACTTCTGTCATTTGTACTTGACGATTTTTTATCTTTCTTCCATTGCCTAAAATCACAATTACTTCTGTGTTTTTCTACATCAGCAAGTCTATTTGCTTCTAAGAAAGCATCAATGTGATTATGTACACTATGTGACATATATAAACTATAACTTAAGGTATCCCAACTTGTTGAAGTTTCTTTACCTTGTTTGTTTAAGTCACCGTGTCCATTTACACAAATATCACCTACTTTTAATCTATCCATAATTGGACTTTTAAACGGCATTGGCATTTTAGAACCTTTTAGATCTTTATTATCTATTGCTCTATCCATCATATAACCAAAACGTTTTTTATCAAAGTAGTTGTATGTGTAAGTCTGTCCATAGGCTGTGTTTACAAAGGGCGATGCCGCATCAAAACTAACTTGTATATTAGGAGAATCATGCTTACGCAACATTCTTTGAATTGATGTCAAATAACATGCCCAATGTAATTTACCTGTACCCAGGCAATGAATCCAACCTTTATTTTCCAGTAGGCCTCTTTCACGTAATTGTAATATTCTTTTAAGTAGTAAACTCATTTGTCCAATGTTAACACCAGCCATTGCATAACCTTCTAATGTTCTGGCTTCGTCACCATAATTCTCTTTGACAAACTTAGGATCACTAAATGGAACAACTAAGTCAAACCATTCTTGTGAGCTTTGCTCATCTGCACCACTTAAAACATTTAAAAACTTTGTAGCACCTGGTACTCTATTTCTAACAAAGTAGTCCAAGTTATACAAACTCATATCTATTGTTTGTTTAACATCTGTTAAACCAGTCTTTTTGTTGTAGGGAGGAATGGCCGCAAAAGCAGGAAAGTCTAATGTCATACTCCAGTCTGCTGTATATTCCAACCATCGTAACATCTTCTCACATAGGGCTTCTCTGGCTTCACTTGTAGGGTTGATAGCATCCTCCCAATCCAGTTTTATAACACCCTTTGCAATCTGGAAACCACCTGAGTCTCCAAGTATCACTGTTTTACTTCTGTCTCTTTTTTGTATCATTGCTTCATGTATATCAGTCTTTTCTAAATCCAACTGAGCATGACCTGCCGAATACAAACCAAAAGGATAGTAATAGTAACTATCTTCCTGTAAAAAATTCAGACCCTGTAAACCTTTTTCAAAACCATCAGGTACTCTTGTTTCTGGCTCTGCTAAATATTTTGCTAACTGCCGTGTATAGAACGCACTAATGGCAGGTAGATATAATGCATAGTCTTGTGTTTGTTTACTGAAGTCTGTCATATGTCTCTCTTAACTTTTTGCTGGTAATAAGTATGTGTATTTTGCTAAACCACTGTCTACTATAATTTGTAATAAACCTTGATCATTAATACTCATTACACAATTACCTGAATCGCTTAATTTTAAAATTCTTAATACTATGTCTAATGGCCATCTCCAATCTTTAGTAATACTTCCATCAATGTCATTACTAATAAGAATCTTTGTTCTATCACTTGTTCCATCACCTATATGAAAGAATAATTGTGTGCCATCAGTTTTAGGTGCAAAATTGGCTTCGTATGCTCCTAAAACACTGTTAAAATAACCTAAGTCTTTTAGGTTCTTTTGTGTGGGAACAATGTTAATATCAAAGTCAGCACCTTTAAATTTAATACTTTTAAGTTGTTGATTAATAACATCTGCTAACATAAATCTGTAATTAGCATCATTACCGTCAGCACTTGTGAATTTAATTTCAGTAGGCACAGTTTCTTCGTTACGTTCTTGTTTAAGAACTTCAACTTTAGCACCATCGTCATCAAATCCAGGATATTGTAAATATCCCTGTAAAACACCCATTCTGCTTAATCCAATAGTTGAATCAACAAAGTCAGGAACCGGTGTATGTGTTTCTGCTTTTACAATTACAGTTTTATCAGGATCAACTGTTTCAATTTCAGTAGATTCCAATGCACCTGTAATTTTTACCATTTCAAAAATACCCAAACTATGTGTGTGTTTAAGTACATCTTTAAATATATCTTTTATTGCCATTTATTTTTTCTCCAAGAATACACTTCTATTATACATTGTTATTTAGAAAAGTCAAGTAATATTTGTCCATTTTCTTCGATCAGAATTCAAAAAATTGTTGTAATGTTTTGCTTTCTTTAGTTTTTGCCAAGTTAAATCCCATGGGACCTAACACGTTTTCTATTTTTTTATCCAATACACTTTCTTCCATACCTTCTTCATCAAAAGGTAACTCCTTAAACCACTTGGGTAAATTGAGTTCATCAGTTGGATATGCTACACTTGTATAACCCATAGGATTATTTTTTAATTTACAAACAATAACTTTCATACCATCAGTAATAGGCAGACTGTATTGATCACTATTTGCTTGTTTTAAATTATTCCAGTTAATACTGCCTCTAACATGCCCTGGAACCATATTGTTTTGTTTTTCATTTTTAACAGATTCCAATTTGTGTAATCTGTAATTTTCAGGAACCTTTGCTTTTTGATTTATTTTCATTGTGTACATTGTTACATTATTTGCACGTTTAGGCATACCTTTTTTCCAAGGTTCCAGTCCTTTAAAGTATTCCTTAAAGTCCACGATTTTTTGTAAGATATGATCTTCTTCCAAACCATTAAGTGAATCAACTAATAGTTCTTCTAAAAAGTCCTGTATAAATTCAGGAGTATCACTACGTTTTAGATCAAGACCCATAGCCTTAAGTTTACCCCCTTCAGGCTGATATCCTTCTATATCCAAACATTGAATAGCATAACGTTTTTTAGTAATAAACAAACCAGCACGTCCAACTACTTCTCTACCGGCCTGCATGACTTGGCCTGCTTCTAGTGGAACATTAAATGTGTCTTTTAAGAAGTTAGGGAAAGTAGAACTAACTTCATCAGATATATGATCATATAATTTTATTGCTTTATCCATATCCAATGTTTCTCCTTCAGGGAGAGCAGGAACGGCAGTAAAATACACAGAGTCAGTATCACCATATATTACACAATCACCTTCGTAGTCATATTCACCTGTTAACATACGATTTGTTTCTGCCGCCATGTGTTTTGTGATACTTCTACCTGTGAGAGTTGTACTTTGTCCAATACGTTTATCATAAAATCTACAACCTGGATTTAATATCGCACCATATAAACTGTTCAAGTTAATCTTTTTAACCAACTGCCTTTTATCCCAGAATGCTTTTTCCTCATCTGTAGTTGCAATTTTCTTTTTAGCCTGTAGTTCTTTACGTTCTGCATACCAACGTTCTAACAGACCTGGAACAACACCTTGGAAGTCAGTTTTAAATATTGTGCCGTTAGCACTGATGTTCCAGGGTTGACCACTGTTAAAAATTAAATTATAGACATCAGCACCAGTAACTTCATGCGTACTACCATCTTCCATATCCAGTTTCATTACATGGTCTACGTCTTTACTATTAACAAATTCAAATTCATTACTAGCAAACTTTCCAGCCCAGGCATCAGCAAAACTTTTCTTTTCTAATCGCTGTGCATTTGTGATTTCTTCTTCTGTGTAATCCTGTCTAAGTTGCCCTACGATAGTTTCTGCACCCATATTCAATGCTCTAAACACACTAGGATATAGACTGTTTAAGTCCATACTGCCTACCCATTCATGGAAACCTTTTTTAGGAGTTGCCACAAAGGCACCTGCGGCAGTATCTTTTTCCGCGGCTTTGTTTCTGTCTGGCACCACCATATTACGTCTGTGTGCTTCGTTGATAATTGCTTGTTCTGTAGTTGCTACAGCACCCATTGTTACAGGAAGTAATACAGTATTATCATGTGCAATAGTGTTAGCAAGATCAATGAATTGCAATTTCTTATCCATCTTAGCCAACAACATTGTGTCCTGAATATTATATTCCAAAAACTTCTCAAAATCATGATTGTAAAGCCTATCCAATGAGCCTTCGTATGCAACCTTACGTTCACCAACTTCCATTTCACCAATGTAATCCAATCTATAACTATGCCTTTCCTCATAGTTGTATTTTCTATACAGTTGCAAATAGTCCAAATGTACGCGACCAATTAAATCATAACTTGTTGTTTCATTACCATACTGCTCAAAAGTTCTTTCCCTAGGCAGTTTTTTAAGCAAACAGAGACGCCTTGTTTCTGCTTTACCCATAGTCCTAGTAATTCTGTTTATAACATAAGGAATATCATAACCTTCTGAGTTCCAACCACTAATAATATCAGCATCATCTATAATAGTGAGGAATGTATCCAACATTTCCTGTTCTGTTCTAAACAACATAACCTCAGGTAATTGCTTTATAACTTCCTGTGCTTGTTCCCAACTAAGTGTTTTAGGAGGCACAGCCAAACATATCATTGCGTCCATCCAGTCCAAATAAACACCTATTGCTGTGATTGGAGTAAAAGGATCTTGTGGACTACTGTATCCACGTTTAGGATCGAAGTCTACCTCGATATCAAAAAATGCTGTTTGTAATTTAGGGGGTTCGACACCATTATAATATTTTGCTAGTGTCTTGTTTATAGGTCGTATATCACTTTCGTATATACCATTGTGTTTGTTTATACCTACATTCTTTTTAAAGTCCTTTTGGTTTTGACAAACAACTTCAGTAACTTTATCGCCGTATATACTCGTGTGTTTGCCTTTGGGATCTTTGTAATAAAAATTATATGTGGGTTTGAGTTCCTTGATGACACGTTCACCATTCACACGTTCAACGACTGTGATTACGTCTTTTGTCTGATCATGAAATGCGTCTACATAACTCATAGGCTATACTCTATTACTGTATTATACAGTATTTCGTGGCCTTTGTCAATGTAATTTATAAGGTTTTACCAACAACTTCTAGAATTGTTTCCAACTCATCAAAGTTATCACGTTCATCAGTAAACTTGGCTTTGTGTGCAACTTTAACTGCCTTCATTAAGATACTAGGCTTTAGATCCATCTCTTCTGCTATTGCCTTTACAGTATCTCGGAGTCCTTCGTTTAATGCTTCGACTTCAAATAAAACTTGGTCTCCTTCCTGGAGTAACTTTTTCAATCTTGCGATTTCTTCTTGATTAAAAACTTTGTTAAATGCCATGTGTTTCCTCTGTGCTATTATTTATTAAGTTAACTTGAATTATAGCAGAAATTTAGGTATTGTCAAGATAATAATTATCTTTATGCCATAACCATAAAACTAAGGAATATCTAGTACCTGATTCAACACCCTTAACACAATGTAGCATATCACAAGGAAATACTAAAACAGAACCTTCAGTTAAATTTTTAGGAGTAAATTCTATATCAGAATCTTTGAAAGATAATTCACCTCCCTCATAATCAGTATTTAAAATCACAGACATGCTTAGTAATCTGAATCCTAATTCTGGAATAGACTCTGGAACATAATCATAATGCCAAGTAAAATTTCCAAAATCTTCTGATTTATATTTTTTTAAAAATCCTTGAATTTTAGTATTACTCCAATCTATATCAAGATTAAAAATTTGATTGTTTGCATTTTTAAAAATATTTTTAAAAAAACTATGGTCTAAATCTTCTGGATCAAGTTGCCATGCTCTATGATCACCACTTTTAAAATAGTGATCTGCTGAACCTTCACGACCACCAGTACTTGATTTTCGGAAACTATCTTGTAAAAGTAAACTATCTATGATAGATTGGTCGACAGCATTGTGTTTGATATAGATATTATCCATATCATTATTTATTTTGTAAATTTATTTTAATTGCTAATTCTTGTAAGGATACAGGGTCAGTAGTATCTACTTCTATTTTATAAACACTTTTAAACCCTGGTGGTTGTATGAATGCTAATTCATTAAGAATATTTCTGTCTGTAATTCTGTTGCCTTTGTCATCATATGCCACATACTGATCTCCAGTATAGTGAACTTCAATAATCATACAAGTTCGCCCTTTTATACTTCTATACTTGCTTCAAAGGTGAATTGTGTATCGTCAAATTCATCAAACAACATTTCAGATATCATATCACCTTCATCTGGATCAATTTCTTTTAACAACACAATTTCATATATCCACATGAGACCTTCTGAATCTTCACCGGTATATCCGATGACTTCTATGCCTACCTGTTCTTTTTCTTCATCATATGCAGTTAAAACTTTTGTTGGTACAACACTTTGCACAATATCGTGATACACAATCACGTCCTCATCACTGAGTTCGTCTCGTGTTAATATTCTTACAAAGTGTTTAATAAACATTATAAAATCCACATTAAGAAGGCACCAAAAACTAAGCCTTTAGTGTATGCTAACCATAACCAACCGTACTGGCTAAAGTTCCATTTTACTCTGAGATCCTCAAGGTATCCCATGTGCCATCTTAAAAATTTATCGATCATATCTAATACTTATAAAGTTTTTACTGTTTTCCAAATGCTTTTCCGGCCTCTGAAATACCAAATGCACCAAGTGTTACTACAACGAAAGATGTGTATATGGTGTCTGAAACATTAAGATCCATACCCCAAAAACCTGTTACTAGGTCTGTGATACCAAATGCCAACATCATTATAAATGATCCAAAACCAATAATAGATTTTTCATTGATATCATTTTCATCTCTAAACAAAGCACCAAATGAAAATTTCTCTTTGGGCTTAGCCGCCGCAGTAGCAATCTGCAATTCTTTAGCCAACTTTTCCATTTCCTTGACTTTGTCTTGAGCCTCGTCAAGTTTCAAAACCATTTCAGTATATTTGGCTACATCTATTTCTACAGCACCAGAACTTACTTTTCCTTCTTCTGCCATCTGTCTCTCCTACTTTGTGTATTATAACTACCTAAGTTATAGTACTATTTATCAGTTTCTTTAATTCAAAATATTTTTCGTTAATCTGTTAAATAACAGTATGTCAAAAGTAATATTATTAGTGGAACAGAAATACAATGATCAATTTTTATGTGCCAGTGATAAGGCATATGAATTATTGGGGGATATTTCATATAGTGAATTGCTTAATGATTACAAAACACACAATTATCACACATTTAAAGATTATTTAAACAGTGATAATTACATTATCAAAACACCTGATGAATATGAACATGATCCAGATGTGCCTGTGTTTTATTTGGTAAAAATTGCTATTACACAAGATCATTTTAATCCCCTTTGGCTAAACGGCATAAGTAAAAAGTCTTTACAACTATTAAAAGATCACAACATACCCATTATGTTAAGTCAACCTAAAGAATATTTTACAGATCACATATCAGAAAGTAATACAAATCAAACAAGTTCTTTATCTAATTTTTTGAATAAAAAGTTATGTGAGATTGGGCTACACACAAACAGTTTAATTATACACGGAATAGTAAATTTAACATCACATGAAAAATATTTTTATGAAGGGCAACGAAGAATATACAATCACTATTCCTATTATTTTTTTACAAGATCTAAAATATTTGTTGAAAATGAGAATAATTTTTGTACTATAGAAAATCACACTTTTAAAAATAAATCCAAATTAGGTATTTGTATCAATAGACAACCCAGAGAAATAAGGTGTTTAATTTTAACACAACTGGTAACTTATCTTAAAGACTGTGTATTCACAATGCTGGGAGAAGAACCTTTACATAATAAATTAACCCAAGCTCAAATAAGTGAAATTTTTAAAAATAATATTAATTTAATAAAAGATGAGTCTTTAAAAAATGAACTTTTGGAGAAATTAGAAATATTTAAAACCAGATATCCTGGTAATTACAGGATCAAAGAAAATGCAAAAGAAACAAAAAATCATGCAGATCATAATTATAGATTAAATGAAGCCAGACAAAGTGCAATTTTAGAACTAGTTACAGAAACACACGAATACAAATATAAAGATTCCGAGATATCAATAATTACAGAAAAAACTTTATGGCCTATTTTAAACCAAATGCCGTTTGGTGTTGTTGGGCATATAGGTAATTACAAATTTTTGAAAGAAGTAGGTTTTGATTTATTTGAAGATTGGATTTTAATGGAATATCAGGTATCTAATTCAATAGAAGATTTGTTAAAACATTGTGATAGTATGCTACAGAGGATTAGTACTGATGTTCATTTAGAAAAATTATATAACCAATCTAAAATAAAATGTAAAAACAATTTTGATTTATTATATAATACAGATTGGAACTTAAAAGAAAAAGAAGAACTAGAAAAATTATTTTGGATTCAGAAATCTTAATGAACCAAAGTTTTTACCTCTAACTTTATCAAACTCTTCATTGTTGTAAACTGTCTCATAAAATTTATCCAACGATTTTAAATTTTTAAAAACGTCTTTTGCAGTTTGATGAAGATGGTCTGCTTTGTTTTGTAATTGTTCATCATAATATTCAGGTAAAAACTCTTTAATATATCTGGCGTACATTTCTATAGTAGGATGAAGATCTATATCGATCTTATTATCTATTTTAGTATAATACAAATCTTTTTTACTAAAACCAAAATCTTCTGCTACATGCCAGACAGGATATTCAATATCTAAAAGACCAGTGTATTCAAAATCAGATACATCAAAATCAAACATCTCATTATCAGTTGTACCCTCTCCGAGAGTGCCTTTTAATGGCATTGCATTTAAAAATTTATATTTTACACCTATGTTATCTAGTAGTTGTTTAACCGCATTTACAGAACTCCAAGTATCCATTAATCCCCATTCCAAACTCCAATGATTTTTCATCCACCAATTATTATAAGTTTCTGAATTTGTTGGTAGATAAACGGGTCCTCTGGAAGGCCATTTGAGATCTGTTAACCATACATCGTTTCTTAAAAAACTTGTAAACATTACAAGAACTGTGTCTTCAGGAGTAAATTTTTTATGATGGTTTGCTTCAAATACCATCTGTTGAATAAAACGATTGCCCATACCAGATAATCCAAAATTATAAAATTCTTGGAACTTTGTGCCTATAAGATCTGCCCAGGTAGGATAATGATAACCTGTACAACTGCAACCAAATGTAAATAATCTATTTTTGTTCATCCAGTATATTGATTCTGTTTATAATAGTTTCCATACCGTTATGGTATCTTCCTCTATTATGGCTCTTAACATAGCCTTCTATATTTATTATCGAATCTACTGGAACAGTTTTATCAGAAAAGAATTTTAGAATATGCTTGTTATCAACACTACAAGTAATTAGATAGCTCATAGTTCTAGGAATATATCTAGAATATTCAACTAATGCTGTGAACTTATTTCTTTCATGTAGTTCACCTAAAATTTCACTAGTTCTAGAAAGTTCTGTTTCTCTTGTAGTCCAATTATCCTGTTCTACTTTGTTGAGATAAACTTTTGGCAAACTTGCTGAAATACCAATTTGTTCTTTTGTAATAGTTTCAGTTGACACTAATTTAAGAACATTAGTTTCAAATTCTGTAAGTTCTCTTTCTATAGCCTTAAAAGTAAGACCTTTTAGGTAATCAATAATTTCTTTTGCTTGTTCTGTATCTTCAGCAATAAGTTCTAAATTATTACCATTAAAAAAATGATCATATAATAGTTCGCTGTTTGATTTGGAATCTTTATATTTGCTATCGTATCTTGCTTGTTCTTTTTTTATGAATCCATTATTGAATCTGAATGCTGAACAACTTGCTGTTATAACGTCTAATGTTTTTAAATTGTTTTCCATATAACTCCTTACCAAACTATATGTATATTATAGCAAATATTATATTATTGTCAAGAGTCTAAAAACACATTTGCAAAAAGAGAATCAGAAGTTTTAGTCATAAATTTTTTAACTTTTGCTAAATCAAGAACAATTTCCACACAATCTACTTCTTTTTTAAATTCTGCAATTTCTATAATTTTTTGAACTGAACCCAGTTTTAGTGTTTTCTTAAATACTTTAAGGGGTACTTCAAATATTTTGTCGTCCTCGTATACAAGGTTGACCATATATAAAAAATCTACTGGAATTTCTTTGGGAAATACATCAAGGAGGATTTCTCTAAGAGCATCTCCTCCTTCTGTACGTTTTGCTAAGAGCACTATTCTGGTGCTCTTTTCTGTCATTATGATTTCTTTTTAGATGAAGACTTAGGCTTTAGACTAGGGTCTAATTTGTATGCTTCTGCCTTCTTTGCATCTGCATCACTTAGTAATGCTTTAGCATCTTGTTCTAAGAGCTCCGCTTGAACTAATAAACCTTCTGCAACACTGGCTTCAGGTACAGCGGTTTCTGTGGATTCTGTTAAAGGTTGTGTATCAACACTTACAGGATCTACGTCTGTTTTAGGTGGAGTATAACCACCTTCTATTTTATTAATTTCAGCATTAACTTCTTTTAATGATATTTTTTGGCTAGGTGTTGGAGTTAAAAATACCATATCAACTGATACTTTTTGTAATTTTTTACTAAAATGTAAATCATTTAACATATTAGAACCATCTGTAAATTGTCTTCTTGAAAGTACATCAGCAATATTATTACTTTCCTGTGCTTCAGCACTTTGTACTACATTCATTAAATCATCATGTTTTTGATCATTTAAAGAATTAGATTCCACAATTAAACAGTGTTCTGGTTCGTTAGGTACTTCTCTGAATACCACTACACAAGGTTTTTCACCTATTTTACCAACGTGTTTTGTCAATGTTGCCATAATTTTACCTCTATGATTGTGCTTCTTCAGATGATGCTTCTGCGTTTGCTTCTGCTTCTGCGTTTGCTTCTGCTTCTGCTTGTTCTCTTTCTTCCTGTTGTTTTGCAACAAAACCTAAGAATTTTTGCAATCTGTCAAATACAGAACCGACTTGTGATAGTTCGGCTCCTCTGAATGCACCTCTTTGACTTGCTAAGTCTACAATATTAGCAAGTAATTGTAAATCATTTAAACTTACACTTTCAGGAACTTGTTGTTCTTCAGTGTTAATTTGTTCTTGATTTTCAACTGTTTCTTGAACTTGTTCTTTTTTAGCCATTATAACTCCTTTTTGTTATGCTACTATTTAACAATAGTTTTAATTATGATTTGTAAAAAATGGTTATTTTTGGATACGTTTTATACCAGCAGACGTATTATAGAATGCAATAAAGTTTTCTTTATCTAAACCACTCTCAAAATAAATTTCCATAGTTTGATACCCGTAAACAGATTCTATTTGATAATATACTAGATCTGATATACTTAATTCCAAGTATTCTCTGATATCATCTATTAATTCTTGTGATTCCTGTTTGTCATTAGGTACTACTTTTACTTTGTTTTTAAGCATACACACATACAAGTCATTGCCGTTGAGATTTACCCAATCATCATTAGATAAAACCTTGGAATCTTTAATCGTCATTTCTTGTGTAAGGAACTGTTATACCAAATGGTGCTTCTGGAATTCTGCCACCATACCCACCATGTACAATAAACAATGTATCACAATATGTTTCATCGCCCCAACTATCGTAAGGATAACCGTCTGTAAACATAACAAACTTTTTAGGTTGAATGCCTTCTTCTTTCATGTAATCAAAACAACAATCAAAGTCAGTACCGCCACCACCAGCAAGTTCGTATTCCATAAAATCACCCATGTCTGTTTCTGTAAACACTTTAGGGTTATGTACGGCAGTATCAAAACAGAATAAGTGAATTTTAAAATCTGTGTATTGATCCATAATGCCTTTAACTTCACTTAAAAAGTCTCTAGCCATGTCATCACCAATTGAGCCAGACATGTCAAGTGCAAGTGCAATATCAATAGTTGTTTCTCTATCTAATCCAGGAAAGTAAAAACCTTCGTTAAGTCCTTTTCTGCTAGGATTCATCCAGGTATAATCACTTTTAACAACACTTTGTATTTGCATAGCAAGTAATTGTCTCCAGTCTAATTGTGGATTTAAGAACTTATCTAACAATCTTTTAACACCGCCAGGCAAATTGCCTGCACCTGCCGCCTTAGCAGATTGCATTACAGCATTTTGGAATTCCTGTTTATTTTGTTCTTTTTCTTCAGCAGTATATTTTACAGGACCTTCAGTGCCATCATTGTTTGATTCACCATTCTCGCCCTCACCTGAACCTTCGTCATCTCCTTCATCTCTATCCAAATGGACATCTAAAGTATTCATTGGTACTTTGACAATTCTGCCATCCTCTTCCATTTGCTTGAAAAGGTCATCATATATTTCTTCAGAAGTCATGCCTCTATACTTCCAATCAAAACAAATTTCAACCAATTTAATTTGATCACCAACATTGCCATCTATTAGATCTGCATTAATAACATAGTCGTTAGCAATATTCCAAAGTACAGGGTGTCTATCTCCTCGTCTAGCAACATCCATGTGATCATACACACAATGTAATACTTCATGACCAACTAAAAATACAAGTTCTTGATCACTAAGTGCGGCAATAAAGTTTTTATTGTAATAGAAATATTTGCCATCTGTTGCGGCAGTGGGACACCATTCTGTAGCATCTTTTAGAATAAGTCTTGTAGCAAGGTTACCAAAGAAAGGTGCTGACATCAGCATTTCTATTCTTGCTTTGATAATTCTATCTGTGATTTCTTCGTGTGATAAAGTTGTTTCAGGTATATCTACAGATAATTTTGTTGCTCTATCTGATGCATTTCCTTTTGCTTTTACTTTTGTGTCTGTCATAAGTTACTCCTAACTATACATATATTATAACAAAAACAATGTATTTGTCAAGTGTTTATCTTGTATATGTTGTGGATTTTTGATTACTAATAATGATATTGTAAATCTCTTCCCAATTTTTAACAACTGTGGCATCACCCTTATAGTCCATGTTATGTCCATGTTCCATAAGAATACCTTTTAGACCACCATCAATACCCCATTGTACATTTTCAGGCTTGTCTTCAATCCAATAGTTACCTGGGTATTTTTTCCCATACTCTGCTAAAATTTCGTCTTTGTCTGCACCAGTGTCCAAACATACTACATCTATAAATGCATCACCCATTAGTTTTTTAAGATTTCTCTGTCTTAGTTGTCTAGCATAAGGGTCTAAACTCAAACTGGTTATACACAAAAACTTGTATTGGTGTTGTTCATGCAATTTTTTAACAAAGAACTGTGCATCACGTAAAGGTGGTAAAAACCCTATTGCGGCACTTTCGTTAAATTGTTTTACTAATTTACTACCTGCTTCATAACTCATGCCGTATCTAGCACCAATCTCATACATGTATTGATAGCCTTCAACTTTTTCATGACCATGATGTTCCATCCAAACTGAAAAGCCTTCTTCCCAATCAAGGATAACACCATCACAATCAGTTAATATTATTTTATTTTTTCTCATATTTTTATTCCTACCATGTATAGTATAGCAGAAATATAAAATTTGTCAAGCATTAAAAAGGGGTCTTTCGACCCCTTAAATTTACCTTAAGGATAGTAAGGATTATCTGTAATATATGCAGGTAACTCACTTTTCTTACTTTCTCTAATACTGTTTTTCACATTATTAGTTAAGTGTTTTTCCTTAAGAGATTTTTTGACTGCTCTTATAAAGAGCCTTGATTGATATTTAGTCATGTCATCTCCTTTTACAAAGATGCGTTCCTTCGGTATCATTACCTACTTCCGTCTGTTTCCAGATGAACGTAATTAATGCGTTCCTTCGTCACTTATTTGACTACTTCCGTCCAAAAAGGATGAACGTAATAATATTTATACTTTTTCATTAACAAAAGAGTACAATTTTTTTGCTTCTTTTATCACTTGTTCAGAGGTAATATCAACGATAGGTAAATCCATACCTTCACGTTCTTTTTCTGATTTTGCGTAAAATGAGTTTTGTAATTGAGCTCTATTGTCGTTTAAAACAGTATAAGCCATGTGTAGTAAATCGGTTCTTAATTCGAACCCGCTTCTATTTGACATAATTTTCTCCTGTGTCAGTGTGTGTATGTACTTAATTGTACAAAAAATATTTATATTTTAGAATAAAATAATAAATTATTTTTTGGCATAAAAAAAGGGCTCCTAAGAGCCCTTTAAAGTTTTTACTAACTGTAATTATACCCAGTTGTAATGTACTGTTGCAGTCATGACACCAGCAGTAACTACTGCCGCTGATGATCCATCGCTCTGCTTGAATTGTACCTGTACACTTGCATTTTTAGTTAGTGATTGGTCACCATCTAGTTCAATGATGTATGTACCTTGAGTTGCCGCATCTGCGTCAACTGCCGCCACAATAGTATCACCTGAACCACCATTTTCTTTTACAAGAATATGGTTGAATGAACCACCACTGAATGCTGTACCAACTTTGATAACAATCTTTTCAGCATAGTAAGTTCTGCTTGATACATTTGGCATTGTGCCAATATCAAATTCACTATCTGAACTATTAGCAGTAAATGTACCTCTTAATAAGAGTCCATCACCACCATTGTTTTCAACGTAGTCAATAATTGCCGCTGAAGTTGGTATTGTGGTATCATTGTCGTTACTAGCAATTCCGTCTGCTTCGTCAACAAACTTAGTTACAGTAATGCTTTCACCTGAATCAGTTAATGATCCAAATGCTAAATCACCACTTGCTGTAACATTACCAGAAGCACTAAAGTCTTGAGCATTTACAATTTCGTCACCAAAGTCCCAAGCATTACTTGGAATGTAAACGATTTGCTTCATAGTACCACCAACGTTGGCTTCGAAACCTACGTTAGCACCTGTTGTACCATTGCTGTTTACACGGAAGATTGCGTCTGCTGTTTGAACAGTAGTTGAATCTACGATAGTTTGTGTACCTTGAACTGTTAAGTTACCAGTAATAACTGCATCACCATTAACGTTAACTGTACTTGAAGTAATATCGTTAGATAAGAAACTTCCTGAAACAGTTAAGTTATTGCTGACTGTTACATCATTAGGTAAACCTAAAGTTACAGTACCGCCTGAAACTGAAGTTTCAATTTCATTTGCTGTACCAGAAACTACTAAGTTAGCACTATCTAGGTCTACTGAACCTGTACCACTGTCGCCATCAACATTCAATGTAGCCGCGCCAACTGATGAGTCAACGTATGCTTTAACTGATTGTTGTGTTGGGATTAATGTAGCACTATCACTAGCCATGTTGTCTTCGTCAACAAAACCTGTGATTGAGATTGATCCATCACTTAATGATCCAAATTGTACTGTACCACTTGCTGTTACATTACCAGCACCTGTTAGGTCACCACCACTTAATGTAGCAGTACTATCAGTAAATGAACCTGCTGTAACTTGTCCACTGAATGAACCAGTTGTAGCACCACTTAATGCACCACTGCTTAATGTAGCAGTACCGTCAGTTAAACTACCACCAGTTACTGCACCACTAAATGTAGCCGCAACACCTGATGTGATATTACCACTGTTAATACTTAATGTACCATCAGTTAATGTACCTACAGTTACTTGTCCACTGAATGAACCAGTTGTAGCACCTGTTAATGCACCGCTAGAAAAACTTGCTGTGCCATCAGTTAAAGTACCACCTTGTACAGTACCTGAACCAGTTACGTTAACTGCAGATAAGTTACCACTTAAAGTTACGTTATCATCTAAGTTAATTGTTACTGTGTCAGTAGCCGTTACTGCTGTAGTAATGTTAGTACCACCTGCCACTGTTGCAGTGTCACCACCGTTTACAGTTTCAGAACCACTATCACCTGCTAATGTCCAACTTGTTGAAATAGAGGCATTACTTGCACTAGTAATTTGTCCTTGTGCGTTTACAGTAATAACTGGAATTTCAGTTGTTGAACCATAAGTTTTTGCTGTAACACCTGTATCAGTAATACTGACATCACCACTTGCGTATGTAATACCTGTACCACCAGTTAAGTAAGCATCCATAGCCGCGTTACCACGTGCTGTTGTCCAGTAAAGGTTTGATCCTTCACTTAAATTAGATGTGCTGTGGTTTGAAATATCACTAACTGTACCAGTTACATCACCTGTTAAGTCACCTTCAAAAGAAGTTGCTTTAACATTTTCTGCACCAAATGTCCATTCACTTTCTGATACATCATAAAGTAATGATTTGATTGTACCATTAATGTTTGCTTCAAGTCCAGCATCAACTGATGCACCATCACTGTTAACACGGAATGTTGCGTCATCTACTGCTACTGTTGTTGAATTAACAATAGTTTGAGTACCGTTAACTGTTAAGTTACCTGAAATAACTGCATCACCTGAAACATTAACTGTAGCAGATGTAATATCATCTGAGTTAAGTGTTCCACTTACTGTTAAATTACCACCAACAGTTACGTCATCTGGTAAACCAATAGTAATTGTATTATCAGTTACTTCTGTTTCTATTTCGTTGGCTGTACCACTGAATGTTAAAGTATCAACACCCACTGTTACATCGTCATTACTTCCTGAGTCAGCCGCTACTGTTAAAATTGAACTTGTTGCCGCTGTTGTTACTTGAGTAATTCTACCTTTAGCATCTACAGTAATTACTGGAATAGCACTAGCACTACCAAAACTCCCTGGTGTGAGAGCGGCATTACTGCTATCCATTACTGTTGCTAATGTTAATGACAAGTCTACGTTTGCACTACCGTCAAAACTAACGCCTGTGGCACTAGCATCTCCAGAAGCACTAAAGAATCTTGCTGTTTCTAAAACAGTTGCATTTGCGGCTGTACCTGTAAGGTCGCCTGTAAATCCACTGTTTGCTGTTATTGTTGTTCCTGTAATTGCCGCAGGACTGTTTCCACCAATAATTGTACCATCGATAGCACCGCCATCTATGTTTACACTGTTGGAAGCCTGAACTGCTAAATTACCTAGGCCTAGGTTATCTCTGGCATCAGAAGCATTTGCGGCTCCTGTACCACCTTGTGCTACTGGAAGTTGACTGGTACTGTCAATAAGTGATGCATCACTTAATGAAATATTACCAGCACTTGCTGTACCACTTGAGAAACTAACTATACCTGTTGCGGAACTAAAATCCTGACCGGTACCACCGTATTGTGCACCAATGGCAGTTGCCGTCCACGCACCTGATGTAACACTACCGAAGCGAATATCTTCTAATGTAGATCCATCTGATTGTGTAAGGTCGAATCGGTTATTACCAGCGTCGTACTTAAGACGACCGCCTGATTTACCCATCTGCACATCTGACGCAATACCTTTGATACCAAAGTTTTTAATGTCAGCCATTGTGTTCTCCTAATATATATTTCGTTCTAATTCGAATTAAACGGTCTGCTGTTGGCTGAACCGTTAATACTATTTATCTAACTTTGGCTTTTGATTAAACGTATGTTAACGTTACAGTGACATTACCTGCTGTGGATTGATAGTGATTACAACGGGCTCTGATGAGCTGATCTTGTGTATTTGTAGCAGGGTAAACATAGTCTGGAGTACAAATAAAGTCTGAAACTTCAGTTAAATCGTTGCTAGGTGAGTCACAATAAGAATCTGGATCTACTACAGTACCTATTTCTATGTTAGGTGTAATTGAACCACTGTAGCCACTGAATGCTGTATCAACTGCAACTGTGACCTGTAAAATTTTTCTACCAGGAGATATATTACCTAAATTGTTTGTTGAACTATTACCAAAGCCACCTGCCGGCATTGTGAATGTTGTTGTGAGTGTTTTAGCATCAACTTGAGCACTGTCTTGGTTTGAAATTTCTACCCAACTACTACCAGTATATAAGTACAGTCCCCACTCACCATCGCCTTTGTTGGTAACGTATGCTTGGTCACCTGCCGCTGGAACTAAGGCATCTCTGGCTGAAATAGTTGCTACCACTGTTGTACCACCTGTACGAACACCCTGTTCAATGTTCATTGCTAATGGAACACTACCCGTATGTGCTGAGAAAATTCCTGTTTCTGTTTGGAAGTAAGGAGTGTCTTCGTATATTAAAATTTCACCACCATCATTTCTTGTGAGTCTAAGTTTATCAGCATTTGTGGCACTTGTACTTGCAGGTAAACCTGAAATATTACTTGCGCCTACAAAATTGTAACCACCACCATCTGCATTACCATTTGTAATTGTGATTGCATTACCATTTATTTCTGTTAATGTTAAAACAGTTGTGGTTGCTGTGACTGTTAAGTTTGCTATGTTGGCCGCACTAATATCAGTGGCCATATCTTCTGGAGTACTAACTGTAGCATACACACTGCCGTTGCTGGTAAAATTAATTAATGTATTACCACTGCCTGTATCAAAGTAGGCACTAAATGGGGTATAGCCTCCTACAAGTCCGTAAATTGAATTATCACCATCTGATGTAATGGTATTTTCTAAAGGTAAAACATTTGCTACCACACTGTGATTACTTGTCTCTGCATTTATCTGTGAGGCTATTTGATTTACATTAGATGTCCCACCTGTTCCTGTAAATGTGATGGATTGTCCATTAAATACCACAGCATTGCCATCAAGTATGTCTGGATTTCCCTGATCACCTGTTAATACTGTTGGCACAGCACTTCTTACATTTAAGAATGCTACCTTGTTTGTTCCGCTTGATGTATTACTTAATGTACCATTTGTATCTACATAAATGTAATCACCTTGTACACCAGGTATGGTTGGATCAAAGTCTATAATCCTATTGTTAGGTAAGATCATAAAGTTATCTGGGCCTGGCCCTGTTTCAGTAACAACACCTATCATTCTGTCTGCAGTTAAAGAATTTGCTTTTGCAAATCCTGAACTTGTTACACTTATAACATCGCCTTTACTAAATCCATGTGATGTTTGTTCTAAGAGGTAATTTAATTGAGGATTAAGGTATTGGAATCTACTCATTACCTGTGCAAAGAATGTACTTGCAACTGTAGGCGGTAATGGGTCCAACATTGGTATACCATTTTCGTTAAGTGAGAATACCACTGCACCACCTGTATTAAAAATACCGTTACCTGTTGTGGATTTAAATGTATTATATCTTAAATAATCTTCTGCTATACAGGTTACTGTGGTAGAAGTTTTTGAACTAACTGAAATAATTTTTAAACATTGGCCACTACTTGCACCTGCAATCCAGTCGCCAACTTGTACATCAAGACCGTTATATCTAAAATCGTCTCTGGTTAAATGTGAGCCATGATCTTGTGCTGTAATGGTAAATGTCAATTCCCATCTATAATATCTTTTACTTGCTGAGCCACTATACCATATGTCACCACTACCTGCGGCGTGTTCCCAATATGCATTACCAGATATATTCGTAACAGATACAGACAGCACCTTGTTAGGATGATTTAATTTTACTTGTCTGGAATTATATGACATATTCCTCTCTAATCATACATTGTTACTTGAATCCAAGCATGTGTAGGTGCTGGAGGGAATCCACTACCTTTACTTGCACCAGTTTCATTTTCACTCATTCTCACACTTACTGAAACTGCACCTGCACCATTAAACAATGTGGGTGAGCCACTTGAACCACCACCTGGTATTTCTCTAACTGTCATCGTGGTTTCTAATGGAACAATGTTGTATTTGTTATTTGTGTAATCATAACCATACATTAATACTGATGCTGGTGGGTAATTATATGTTCCACTATCAAAGTTAATTGTGATGTCACCACTACTTGCACTATCAACTGTAATACTACTAATACCTGCTGTTAAGTTGCCTGTACTTGCTATAGCACCAGATGAATTGTAATTAATTTTAAATCTTTCAACTGTAGCACCAGAGCCGCCTCCGCCACCTGATATTGTGGACTCACTAACATTTGTTATACGTCCTTGTGCATCAACTGTAATTCTTGGTGATTTGGTTGAACTACCATATGTTCCTGCTGTAACGGCTGTGTTTGCCAAGTCTATTGTGGCATCACCTGATGTTGCACCACCTGTTAAACCCACACCTGCTACAACACTTGTAATGTCACCACCACCGCCACTACTTACTGTGCCTGGTTTCCAAGTGCTGTTACCATTGTCCCAAACAAGTGCTTGACCATCTGTGGGTGATGCACTACTTACATCACTTAAATCTGCTAGTACATTACTGCTTAGATCTGCAAGGCCACCGCCTCCAGCAAATGAACTTAGATCAACACTATTACCACCTGAAATACTTAATGTATTACCTGCAAGTGTAAGTGTTTGTGAATCTGTATTTACATAAGCACCTAACAATGAGGTTAGGTCAACATTACCAGTTTGTCCTGTTAAACTTATTACATTACCACTTAGACTTAAATCTTGTGCATCTGTATCAGTGTCTACTGCACCTAAAATCGTTGTTAAATCAACGTTGCTGTTACTACCACTAATAGTAATAACGTTGCCTACTAAACTTAATGTTTGTGCATCTTGTCCTGGGTTTGCTTGTACCCATGCACTATTATGGTATATGTATGTATGCCCGTCATCAGTAGCATACCACATCTGGCCTTCACTAGCACCACTTGGTGCCGCATTGGCTGTTGTTACTAATACATTACCTGCTGGTCCTTGAGGACCTGTAGCACCTGTGGCTCCTTGTGGTCCTTCTACGTTACCTGCATCAATAGTTGATGCATTACTTAATGTGATAATAAGATTAGAGCCAGTAACTGTTGCTGAGTCTACGCCAACACCTGTAGCACCCACATTACCTTGAATACCTTGTGGACCCTGAATGTTACCTACGTCTTGTGTTGAAGTGTTTGAATAGTTCAGTACAAGATTACTGCCTACTAAACTTGTACTTGTAATACCTACTCCAGTATCACCAGTATCACCTTTATCACCTTTAACGTTACCTGCGTCTACAGTTGTGGAATCATTTAATGCTAAAATTAAATTACCACTAACATTTATACTTGCTGAACTAATACCAGCATTGCCGTCACCTTGTGGACCAGTAGGACCTGTTGGTCCTTGAGCACCTCTAACATTACCTGCATCTATTGTACTTGCATTACTTAATGTTAAAATTAAATTGTCACTTGATAATGTAGCACTTGTAATACTAACTCCGTCAGCACCTGCATTACCCTGTGGTCCTTGTGCGCCTACCCCTGATAGATCTAAAGTAGTTCCATCATATGTTAAATCACTCCCTACAAGTGATAGTGCTGGCCTTGATTGTAAGTCACTAAATGTACCAGTGAATGCCACTGTGCTTAATTCTGTATTACTATTTGCTAATGCATTGGCAACTTCTGCTAAACTGTCTAAGTTTACATTAGCACCGCCTATAATTCTTGTTTCTAATGCATCAACGTAGGCCTGCATGTTTGTATTGGCTGTGTTTACATATCCAATATTTGCAAGTGGTAATGTAGCCACATAAGCGGCAACCTTGCTGTTTGCGTATGCTAAACCTGTTAAATCAACTGTTGATACGTTGCCTGTAATGCTGATTGTATTTCCAGACAAACTGATTGCTTGAGCATCACTATCAACATTACTAAATCCGTTTGCACTCAAATAACTTGCAACATTACTGTCACCATAATTACCTGCAACACCACCTAATGCTGATGATAAATCTACTGTATCGTTACTACCACTTATTGTAATAACATTCCCTGCAATACTTAATGTTTGTTCTAATGCTGATAAATCAACAGTGTTACCACTACTAATAGATAATTGGCTTGTACCTGAATTCCAACTTAAACTTTGTGTGGAGCCTCCACCTGCTTGTACGTTTGCTGGAGTAAAAGTAAATGTTCCTGAATTATATGTTAAACTACCGTTACCACTTGGAGCATTTGTAACTATAGTAGTGTTTGGTACATTTGCTGGTGTAAATGTAAATACACCTGCGTTATTATAAGTTAAACTACCGTTGCCACTTGGACTTGCAGTTGTTACACTAAAGTCTGTTAAACTAACATTACTGCTACCGCCACCGCCACCGGTCATATCTCCGGCTTCAAAACGGTTAGTACTGCTGTTCCAAATTAAAACTTGTCCGTTAGTAATACCACTTGCGTCAACGTCACTAAGACCTGATAAACTTAAAATACCGGACAATGCCGTAGCATTTGCACTTACTGTTATTTTATCTTGGCTTGGCGTTGTTGTCCAATCAAAACCTGTACCACCTGCAAAAGTTAATGTATCTTCTGCTTCATCGGCACTTAATGTTGTTTGTCCGCTTACTGCTATATTTTTATATGCTAGTGTTACGTTTCCACCGGAACCACCTGACACATTGCCAGTAACGTTAACCATATCAACGTTTTGTATTCTACCATATGTGTCAACTGTTATTTGAGGAATATGAGTAGTATTACCATATACACCGGCTGTAACACCTGTTGCTACTAAATTAAGTGTAGCATTTGAGTTTATACCTGTACCGCCAGTAACTGTAATTTGTCCGCTTGTTCCTATAACATTACCAACATAACTGGCATTAAGGCCTTGAGCTTCTAATACTGTTGCCGCATTTAAAGAAATACTTGTTATTTGGCCTTTACTGTTAACTGTGAATGCAGGTATATGAGTAGCATTGCCATAAGACCCAGATACATTTGCTATGTCACTGATGTAAATTCCATTTGAATTTGCTGTAAGGCCTCCGCCTGAGCCTGCCACAGCATTAATTACAAATCCAGTACCACCTAAATTAATACCGTTTCCAGCACTATATGGTGCGTATGTTTCTGCCTTCCATGTCCCTGAACCTGAACTATAACGTAAAACTTGACCACCAGCAGGAGCAGGAATATAAGTATCGCTTAAATTTTCTAAGCCTATTCTGTTAAAAATAACATTACCTTCAGATCCATCAACCTGTAGGTATTTTCCTCCCTGTCCGCTAAAACTTGAGGGTGTATCATTTAAAGTTATGAAGGTGTTTGCCATTAAGTTTTCCTTTAGTGTCTAATATAACACTATTTATCAACTTTAGGCGGATAGGATCACTCTGGATATTTGACCGTAACTGGAATCGTATGTGGAACCATCACCAATATGTTCTCTGTCCATATAACATCTTACAAAAGTGAAGTTTCCTTGGAATGTATACGCCTGAGAACCTGTAGCAGGGTCATTGGCGTTGAATTGTATGTAACCTAATGGATTATATGCAACTGATTGGTTGGTAACACTACCATATGTTGATGTGTTTGCTATTACATCAAACCAATCATTATCACCTGGTGTTAAACTTAAGGTTGCCTGAATACGGAACCTACCAACAAATTCGCTATAAGTTACTTGTACAGTGTGATAACCATCACTGTAACCATAGAAAGCATCACCCTTTACAGTGGTGCTATACTTATTCATGTCAGTGCCACTGGCACTTAACATTGTAATACTTCGTCTGTTTATTGGCATAACGTTCCTTTAATTTAATACTATTTATCTGATTTGCCAAAGCAATCTATATAGTAAATAACACGAATAATTTCATCATAGCACAATTTTATCCAGGGTATCAATTCTTCCAGTTCGTCCTGCTTACAGTATAGATAATTGGCATGCCAAGTATGACTGTAATTTATATTTGAATGCCATTGTTTATTTTCTAAATTTGTTGCTATGTATTCACCAAAATCCTTAACTTGTTTTTTAGCGGACTCTCTACTGCCTGAGGATAAAGGAGTAAATACTTCTATTTTAGCATCATATCTACCATACCACAGTTTTGTTCTGAATGCGTTGTTGATTTTCCATTTTTCAGACCCTCTATTTGTAATATAATTAAAATGTGTTATGTTAATAGGCCCATATAAATTTATTACTTTATCACCATATCTTTCACAAAATGCATAAAGAGTGTCTCTGTTTTTAAAATATATGTTGTGATATTTTGACGTAAATTGAGATTTAAATTCAAATTGATAATTATCCCAAAGCCAATTATTTATTTCAGTTACATTTTTAATATTGTAATGGGCTGAATTTCCTTTGAGCTGTACTTTGTATGGATAATCATAATAATAGATTTTATCAGAGGGCAGAACATTAATGCTTATGTTTTTGTCTAAAACATAATCTTCGTAAGATCTACGTTGCCACGATATACTCATTATCTCTGTAGTCCACTGTGATAGTTACATCTTTTAAATCTTCAAATAAAATCTTTTTACTTAAAGGTTTTTTAATTTCGTTTTCAAATAATCTTTTTAGTGGCCTTGCTCCCATTGTAGGTTGATAGCCATCTTCAGATAATTGTTTTATTGCTGAGTCAGTAAGTAAAATTTTAATTCCTGTTTGATTTTCAGAAAGTAAACTGTTTGTTTCTTTAATTAATCGTTCCACAATCAATGACATTAATGATGGATCTAATTTACCAAATTGTACCACAGCATCAAGTCTATTTCTAAATTCTGGTGTAAAGAATTTTTCTACTGCTGTTTTAATTGCTTTAGTTTTAGTTTGATCTCCAAAACCTATTTTAAGACTCTCAGCATCAGCGGCACCCAAGTTTGAAGTCATTAGCAGTACAACATTTGTAAAGTCTACAGTCTTACCTGTAGCACCTGTAAGTCTTCCATCGTCCATTACTTGTAGCAATACTTGTAATACTTCTGGTGCGGCTTTCTCTACTTCGTCCAGCAATAAAATACAGTTTGGGTTTTCTTCTACTTCTGCTAGTAGTTGTCCTTGTCCCATCTTGCCTTCTGCATGTCCTACATATCCTGGAGGAGCACCAATCAGTTTACTAACACTGTGGCGCTCTTGATATTCACTCATATCAAATTTTATTAGTTTACTGTCTAATTCTTTTGCTAATGTTTTTGCTGTTTCA